>JACCDU010820891.1_pt1 | contig 48106 bp, 36 predicted proteins | sample 7446081 | NCBI WGS metagenome assembly JACCDU01 (sample SAMN15323447, study PRJNA562643) | freshwater metagenome | isolation source: river surface water | place: USA:Blue River Watershed | collected 2017-08-17 | reverse complement strand
GTTGGGCGGTGAACAGGGTGTTGCCTTTGACGCGCAGGATGTCGCTGACTTGCATGGTGTCTCCAAGGGGCCGGGGGTGACAGGGGTGTGTGGAAATATAGCCCACAATGGCGCGCAAGCGTACCCAAACGCGCCCTCAGACCCCTACTCGGAGACACCTCGACATGCCCGGCTATTCCGACCCCGGCTTCGACACCCTGGCGCTGCACGCCGGGGCCGGCCCCGACCCCGCCACCGGCGCGCGCGCCGTGCCCATCCACCTCTCGACCTCCTTCGTCTTCGAGTCCAGCGACCAGGCCGCCGCCCTGTTCAACCTCGAGCGCGCCGGCCACGTCTACAGCCGCATCAGCAACCCGACCACCGCCGTGCTGGAGCAGCGGGTGGCCGCGCTGGAGGGCGGCATTGGGGCGATCGCCACCGCCAGCGGCCAGGCCGCACTGCACCTGGCCATCTGCACCCTCATGGGCGCGGGCAGCCACATCGTGGCCTCGACCGCTTTGTACGGCGGCTCGCAGAACCTGCTGCACTACACGCTGCGCCGCTTCGGCATCGAGACCAGCTTCGTCAAACCCGGCGACATCGACGGCTGGCGCGCCGCCGTGCGGCCCAACACCAAGCTCTTTTTCGGCGAGACCGTGGGCAACCCCGGCCTCGATGTGCTCGACATCCCGACCGTGAGCCAGATCGCCCACGAGGCCGGCGTGCCGCTGCTGGTGGACTCGACGCTGACCTCGCCCTGGCTCATCCAACCGTTCGACCACGGCGCTGACCTCGTCTACCACTCGGCCACCAAATTCCTCTCGGGCCACGGCACGGTGATCGGCGGCGTGTTGGTCGACGGCGGCAGCTTCGACTGGGAGCGTTCGGGCAAGTTCCCCGAGCTCACCAGCGCCTACGAGGGCTTCCACAACATGGTCTTCAGCGAGGAAAGCACCGTGGGCGCCTTCCTGTTGCGCGCGCGCCGCGAGGGCCTGCGCGACTTCGGCGCCTGCCTCTCGCCGCACTCGGCCTGGCTGGTCCTGCAAGGCATCGAAACGCTGCCGCTGCGCATGGCACGGCACATGGAGAACACGGCCAAGGTGGTCGAGTTTCTGGCCAGCCACCCGCTGGTGAGCCGCGTCGGCCACCCGCTGCTCGAGAGCCACCCCAGCCACCAGCTCGCGCAAAAGCTCTTGCCGCGCGGCGCGGGCTCGGTCTTCAGCTTCGACATCGCGGGCAGCCGAAAGCAGGGCCAGGCCTTCATCGAGGCGCTCAAGGTCTTCAGCCACCTGGCCAATGTGGGCGACGCCAAGAGCCTGGTGATCCACCCGGCCAGCACCACGCATTTCCGCATGAGCGACGAGGCGCTGGCGCAGGCCGGCATCGGCCCGGGCACCATCCGCCTGTCGGTCGGCCTGGAAGACGCGGCCGACCTGATCGACGACCTGAAAAAGGCCCTGAAAGCCGCGGAGAAAGCGGCATGAAGCTCGGCAACATCTACGCCTACACCGGCGGCAAGGACTTCGACGCCGCCAAGCCCACCGTGGTCTTCATCCACGGCGTGCTCAACGACCACAGCGTCTGGATTTTGCAAAGCCGCTACCTGGCCCACCACGGCTGGAACGTGCTCGCCATCGACCTGCCAGGCCACGGCAAGAGTGGCGACGCGCCACCCGCGAGCGTCGAAGAGGCCAGCGCCGCCATCGTCGCCCTGCTCGATGCGGCAGGTGTCAAGCAAGCCGCGCTGGTCGGCCACAGTTTCGGCTCGCTGATCGCGCTCGAAACCGCGGCGCGCGCCCCGGAGCGTGTGCGCCAGCTCGTGATGGTCGGCACCGCCTTCCCCATGCGCGTCTCGCCCGCCCTGCTCGAGGCCTCGGTGTCTTCGCCCATGAAGGCCATCGACATGGTCAACACCTTCTCGCACTCGACGCTGGCGCCACCGCCTTCGGCCCTGGGCCCGGGCACCTGGCTCTATGGCGGCAGCCGCGCGCTGATGCGCCGCGTGCTGGCGAGCAACCCCCAGGTCAATGTGTTTTTCACCGGCTTCAAGGCCTGCGACAGCTACGCGAATGGCGAAGCCGCCATGGCACAGGTGCAGTGCCCCACCCTGTTTGTGCTGGGCAGCGGCGACCAGATGACGCCGCCCAAGGCCGCGCAAAGCCTGGTCAAGCAGGCCCGACAGGCCAAGGTGGTCCAGCTGCCCGCCGGCCACTCGCTGATGACCGAAGCGCCCGAGGGCGTGCTGCAGGCGCTCAAGGACTTTCTGCAGGCATGAGCGCGAGCAGCCCGGCCATCACCGCGGCGATCACACCCGCGATGTCCGCGGCGCGCGCGGCCGAGATCGCGGCCAGCCTGGACCTGCGCCGGCTGCCGCCCGACTTCCTGGCCAACCCCTACCCCGTCTACGCGCGGCTGCGCGAGACCGAGCCGGTCAAGCGCCTGCCCGACGGCTCGGTCTTCCTCACGCGCCACGCCGACCTGGTGGCGGTCTACCGCGACGCGCAAACCTTCAGCTCGGACAAGCAGGTCGAGTTCGGCCCCAAGTACAACCACGCGCCCTTCGACCAGCCCCCCTGGGCCGTGGCGCCTGGCGTCTCCCCGCTGTTTCAGCACCACACCAGCAGCCTGGTCTTCAACGACCCGCCGCTGCACACGCGGGTGCGCAAGATCATCATGGGCGCCCTCACACGCCGCGCCATCGAGGGCATGACGCCGGGCCTGGTGCGGCTCGTCGACGACCTGCTGGGCCGGATCGAGGCGAAAGGCGGTGGCGACCTGATCGAAGACTTCGCCAGCGCCATCCCGGTGGAAATCATCGGCAACCTGCTCGATGTGCCGCACGCCGAGCGCGGCCCGCTGCGCGGCTGGTCTCTGGCCATCCTCGGCGCGCTCGAGCCCGCGCTCACGCCCGAGCAGGAGGCCCTGGGCCAGCGCAGCGTGAGCGAATTCCTGGACTACCTCAAAGACCTGGTGGCCGAGCGCCGCCGCCGGCCCGGCGACCCCGAGCACGATGTGCTCACGCGCCTGATCCAGGGCGACGGCGGCGAGGCGCTCAGCGAAGCCGAGCTGCTGCACAACTGCGTGTTCCTGCTCAACGCGGGCCATGAAACCACCACCAACCTGATCGGCAACGCGCTGATCAGCCTGCAGGAATGGCCCGCGCAGCGCGCGCAGCTCATGGCCGACCTGGACGCGGCGGCGAGCGAGGCCGAGGCCGAGCACGAGGCGGTGCTGGGGCTGGCGGTCGACGAGTTCCTGCGCTTCGAGTCGTCCAACCAGCTGGGCAACCGCCGCGCGCTGGCGCCCTGCACGGTGGGTGGCGTGGACCTGCCTGCGGGCGCGCTGATCACGCTGTGCATCGGCGCGGCCAACCGCGACCCGGCGCAGTACGCCGAGCCCGAAACGCTGAACCTGCGTCGCGAGGGCAACAAGCACCTGGCTTTTGGCTTCGGCCCCCACCAGTGCGCCGGCCTGAGCCTGGCGCGGCTGGAAGGCCGCATCGCCATCGGGCGGTTTTTGCAGCGTTTTCCCGACTACCGCCTCACGGCCACGCCCGAGCGCGGCCTGCGCGCGCGCTTTCGCGGCTTTTTGAATGCGCCGTTCGCCATCCGTTGACCCCCAGGAGATTTGCATGGACGACACCCAGGCCCACAGCCCTGTGCACCACGACAGCTTTGCCGCGTTCTACCCCTTCTACCTGAGCGAGCACAGCGACCGCACCTGCCGCCGCCTGCACTTCGTGGGCAGCAGCCTGTCCCTGGTCTGCCTGGCCATGCTCTTGGTCACGGGCAAGCCGCAATACCTGCTGTATGGCTTGCTTTGCGGCTACGGCTGCGCCTGGATCGGGCACTTCGTGTTCGAGAAAAACAAGCCCGCCAGCTTCAAACGCCCGCTCTACAGCTTCATGGGCGACTGGGTGATGTACAAGGACATCTGGACCGGCAAGATCCCGTTTTAAGCGGTGGGCAGCGCCGGCAGCACCTCGGCCAGCTGCACCGTGTCGAGCCGCGAGGCGGTCCACAGCGCATCCTGCGCGCCGGCACGCCACACGAGCAGGCGGTCGGCCAGCGGCGCCAGCGCCGTCTGCGCCGGGTCGACCAGGATCACGCGCCGCGCCTCGCTGCTGCCGCCTTCCTCGCGCAGCTGGCCGACCCAGTCGAGCGACTGCAGGGTGTGCAGCACCGGCTCGAGCTCGCGCGGCTCCACGCGCAGGCGCTCGGCCAGCGCCAGCAGGCTCAGGCCGCGCTCGGGCGTCTGGCGCAGGCTTTGCAGCTGGGCCAGCACCTCCAGCGCCAGCCGGAAGGACCAACCCGCACCGTGCGGGCGCCGCAGGTGCTGGCGGCTGAGCTCGGGCAGGCTCGAAGCGACGACCGCGCCCAGCAACACGATCAGCCAGGCCAGGTAGATCCAGACCAGCAGGATGGGCACCGCGGCAAAGGCGCCGTAAACCGCCGAATAGGCCGGGATCTGGCTGACGTAGAAGGTCAGCAATTTCTTCGCCAGTTCGATGCCCAGCGCCACCATCAGGCCCGCGGTCAGCGCATGGCGCCAGCGCACGCGCGTGTAGGGCACATAAAAATAAAGCCCGCCCAGGCCGAGCGCGAGCAGCAGGTATTCGAAGCTGTCGAGCAGCCAGCGCAGGCTGTCGGGCAGCACATCGACGACGTCGCGCGAGGCCGAGACCACGTAGGAGGTGATGACCAGGCTCGCGCCCAGCATCAGCGGCCCCAGCGTCAGCGCCGACCAGTACAGCAGCACCCGCTGCGCGAGCGGCCGCTGGCGCTCGACGCGCCAGATCTGACCCAGCGTGCGCTCGATCGTGACCATCAGGGCCAGCGCCGAAACCAGCACGCCGGCAAAACCCACACTGCCCAGGCGGCTGGCCTTGCGCGAAAACTGGGTCAGGTAGCCCAGCACCTGGCGCGCGATGCTGTCGGGCACCAGGCTGTCGATGAGCCAGCGCTGGATCGTGTCCTGGAACTTGCCGAACAGCGGAAACGCCGAAAACACCGCCAGGCCCACGGTGAACAGCGGCACCAGGGCCAGCACCGTGGTGAAGGTCAGCGAGCTCGCGCTCACGCCCAGGCGGGCTTCGCGAAAGCGGCGGTACAAAACGCCCGCCATCTGGCGCCAGGGCACCGAGGCGAGCTCTTCCCACCAGGCGCGCACCTGGGCGCGCCAACTCTCGCGGCGGGAGGGGTCGTTCGAGGGAAAAGCCATGGCCGGTATGATGCCACCGCCATGCTTCAACACCCTGACACCCCCCTGCCCCTCTTGCGCGTGCGTGCGCTGGCCGCCACAAGCCTGCTGGCCCTGATCGTGCTGGGCCTCGCCTGGGAACTGTGGCTCGCGCCGCTGCGCCCGGGCGGCTCCTGGTGGGCCATCAAGGTGCTGCCGCTGTGCCTGGCCCTGCCGGGCGTGCTCAAGCTGCGCATGTACACCTACCGCTGGCTGAGCCTGGCGGTCTGGCTCTATTTCACCGAGGCCTGCGTGCGCGGCTGGAGCGATGCCTGGCCCTCCAACGCCCTGGCCATCGCGCAAGGCGCGCTGTGCCTGGCCCTGTTCGTGGCCTGCGGCCTGCATGTGCGCCTGCGCTTCAAGGCGGCCCGCGCTGCCAATCTCGCCACCGAGGAGACCGCATGAGCGCCTTGATCGCCCTTATCGCCCAATTGCGCCAGATCTGCGGCGTCCCCAACGTGCTCACGCACGACGACGCCGGCGCCGACCTCTCGGCCTGGGAGCAGGACTGGCGCAAACGCCACCGTGGCCGCGCCCTGGCCGTGGTGCGCCCGGGCAGCACGGCCGAGGTGGTGGCCGTGGTCAAGGCCTGCGCCGCTGCTGGCATATCCATCGTGCCGCAGGGCGGCAACACGGGCCTGGTGGTGGGCGGCGTGCCCGATGACACAGGCACGCAAATCGTGCTCAGCATGACCCGCATGCACGCGGTGCGCGCCATCGACCCGGCCAACCTGACCATCACGGTCGAGGCCGGTTGCGTGCTGCAAAACCTGCAGGCGGCGGCCGAGCAAGCCGGCTTTCTGTTCCCTCTGAGCCTGGGCGCCGAGGGCAGCTGCACCATCGGCGGCAATCTGGGCACCAATGCCGGCGGCACGCAGGTGCTGCGCTACGGCAACACCCGCGAACTGTGCCTGGGCCTCGAAGTGGTGACGGCGCAAGGCGAGGTCTGGAACGGCCTGAGCGGCCTGCGCAAGGACAACACCGGCTACGACCTGCGCAACCTGATGATCGGCAGCGAAGGCACGCTGGGCATCATCACCGCCGCCACCCTGAAGCTCTACCCCCTGCCCGCCGCGCAGCTGACCGCCTGGGCCGCCGTGCCCAGCATGGAAGCGGCCGTTGAACTGCTGGGCCTGGCCCACCAGACGCTGGGCCCGGGCCTGACCGGCTTCGAGGTCATGGGCCAGTTCGCGCTGAGCCTGGTGGACAAGCACTACCCCCAGCTGCGCGTGCCGCTCTGGAAAGACACCCCCTGGTGCGTGCTGCTGGAAAACTCGGACAGCGAAAACGAGCAGCATGCCCGCACGCAGTTCGAAGCCCTGCTCGAGCGCGCCCTGGAGCGTGGCTGCGTGACCGACGCCGTGGTCGCCGAAAACCTGAGCCAGGCGCAGGGCCTGTGGCACATCCGCGAAAGCATCACCCTGGCGCAGGCGACAGAGGGCCACAACATCAAGCACGACATCAGCATCCCGGTCTCGCGCATCCCGGCCTTTGTGGCCGAGACCGATGCCCTGCTCGCCCGCGAGATCCCGGGCGTGCGCATGGTCGACTTTGGGCACCTGGGCGATGGCAACCTCCATTACAACGTGCAGGCCCCGGAAGGGGTCGATGGTCAGGCCTTCCTGCGCGACTGGGAGGAGCGCGTCAACACCCTGGTGTTCGACCAGGTGCTGCGCCACCAGGGCTCGATCAGCGCCGAGCATGGCGTGGGTGCACTCAAGGTGGGCAAGCTGCCGAAATACAAGGACCCCACGGCACTGGCCATGATGCGCAGCCTCAAGCAGGCACTCGACCCGCAGAACCTGCTTAACCCGGGCAGGGTGCTGGCCTGAACAAGGACACCGCGTGCAATCCGCCAGTGAACAGTGGTTCGACGAAGCGTATTACCAGCGCTACTACTTCGACAAAAAGACCAGCGTGGTCGACCCCCAGCACATGCAAAGGCTGGGCGGCTTCGTTTTCAGCTACCTGAAATACCTGCGCCTGCCCATGGCGCGCGTGCTCGATGTGGGCTGCGGCATCGGCCTGTGGCGCGAGCTGCTGGCCCAGCACTTCCCGCAGGCCCTCTACCAGGGCGTGGAAGTCAGCGACTACCTGTGCGGCCGCTACGGCTGGACGCGCGGCTCGGTGGTCGACTTTGCGAGCGAGCAACCCTTTGACCTCGTGATCTGCCAGGGCGTGCTGCCCTACCTGAGCCCGGCCGACCTGCAGCGCGCGCTGGCCAACCTCGGGCGCCTCACGCGCGGTGCGCTCTACCTCGAAGCCGTGACGCGCGAGGACTACGAGAACGACACCATCGACGAAACCCTGACCGACCCGCGATTGTTCCGGCATCGCGCCCAGCTGTACCGCCGGGGCCTGGCCGCGCATTTCACGCAGCTGGGCGGCGGCCTGTGGCTCAGCACACAGGCGCAAGTGCCGATGTTCACGCTGGAAACCGCCTGAACGCCCCAGCCAAGGAATTCGACCCCGTGATGTTCGAGTACCGTTCGGGCTGAGCCCTTCGACAAGCTCAGGGCGAACGGTTCAGAGACCGTGAAGCCGGAGCCATAAAATCATGCCCATGAACGCCCCTGCCCATCCTTCTCGCCCCATACGCAGCCAGTACGAAGACTTCATGCGCCATGTGTTCACCACCGGCGTGGACAAGGGCGATCGCACCGGCACCGGCACCAAGAGCGTGTTCGGGCACCAGATGCGCTTTGACCTGAGCGAAGGCTTTCCGCTGGTCACGACCAAGAAGGTGTTCCTCAAAGCCATCATCGTCGAGCTGCTGTGGTTCCTGCGCGGCGGCCGCAATGTGAAGTGGCTGCAAGAGCGCGGCTGCACCATCTGGGACGAATGGGCGCGCGAAGACGGCGACCTCGGCCCCGTTTATGGTGTGCAGTGGCGCAGCTGGCCGACCCCGGGCGGCGGCCACATCGACCAGATCCAGCAGGTCATGGACACGCTTAAAAACAACCCCGACAGCCGCCGCATCATCGTGAGCGCCTGGAACGTGGCCGAACTCGACCAGATGGCGCTCATGCCCTGCCATGCCTTCTTCCAGTTCTACGTCGCCCCGCCGCAAAAGGCCGGCGACAAGCCCAAGCTCAGTTGCCAGCTCTACCAGCGCAGCGCCGACATCTTCCTCGGCGTGCCCTTCAACATCGCCAGCTACGCCCTGCTCACCCACATGATCGCGCAGCAGTGCGACATGGACGTGGGCGATTTCATCTGGACCGGCGGCGACTGCCACATCTACAGCAACCACCACGAACAGGTGGCGCTGCAGCTCTCGCGCACCCCGTTTGCCTACCCGACGCTGCACATCCAGCGCAAGCCCAACTCGATCTTCGAGTACGAATACGAAGATTTCGAAGTGAGCGGCTACGAATGCCACCCGGCCATCAAGGCGCCGGTCGCCGTCTGAACCGCGCCGGCCCGGTGCCGGCGCCTTTTGCCATGAACCTGCACCTCATCTATGCGCGCTCGCGCAACGGCGTGATCGGCCGTGACAACCAGATGCCCTGGCACCTGCCCGAAGACCTGGCGCATTTCAAGCGCGTCACGCTGGGCCAGCCCGTCATCATGGGCCGCAAGACCTGGGACTCGCTGCCGCCCAAATTCCGCCCCCTGCCCGGGCGCCTGAACATCGTCGTCACGCGCCAGACGGGCTGGCAGGCCGAAGGCGCCCTGCGCGCGGGCTCGCTCGAAGAAGCCCGGCGCCTGTGCGGCGATGTGCCCGACGCCTGGGTCATGGGCGGCGCCGAAATCTACCGCCAGGCCGAGCCGCTGGCGCGCACGGCCGTGGTCACCGAGATCGACGCCGATTACGAAGGCGACGCCTTCGCCCCCACGCTGTCGCCCGCCTGGCGCGAGGTGCAGCGAGAATCGCACACGGCGGCCAACGGCCTGCGCTATGCCTTTGTCACCTACCAACAAGGCGCCTGAGGCCGGGCGTGTTCTCGACCTGACGCCCGCGCACCCCAGCCCCACACCCTGAGCACACCATGAAACTGGCCACCTGGAACGTCAACTCGCTCGCCGTGCGCCTGCCGCAGGTGCTGGACTGGCTCGCCGCCAACCCGATCGATGTGCTGGCCCTGCAGGAACTCAAGCTCAGCGACGACAAGTTCCCCGCCGCCGCTTTTCTGGAAGCCGGCTACCAGGCCCAGTGGTTCGGCCAGAAGACCTACAACGGCGTGGCCCTGATCTCCAAGACCGAAGGCAGTGCCGTCGTCAAGAACATCCCGGGGTTTGAGGACGAGATGTCGCGCGTGATCACGGCCAGCTACCGCGACGCGGCGCTGGGCGAGCTGCGCGTCATCAGCGCCTATTTCCCCAACGGCCAGGCGCCGGGCAGCGACAAATTCGCCTACAAGATGCGCTGGCTCGACGCCCTGCGCGAGTGGCTGCGCGCCGAGCTCGCGCAACACCCGCAGCTCGTGCTCATGGGCGACTACAACATCACCTTCGACGACCTCGACGTCTGGGACCCGGTGGCGCTGGCAGAGACCATCCACTGCACCACCGAGGAGCGCGACAAGCTGCGCGCGCTGACCGAGCTGGGCCTCACCGACAGCATGCGCCTCTTTCCCCAGCCCGAGAAAAACTACAGCTGGTGGGACTACCGCGAGTTCGCGTTTCGCCGCAACCGCGGCCTGCGCATCGACCACATCCTGGTCAGCGACGCGCTCAAGGCGCGCGCCGAAGCCTGCGCGGTCGACAAGCTGCCGCGCAAAAACGAGCGCCCGAGCGACCACGCGCCCGTCGTGCTTTCCCTGTGCTGAAGCCCTGACACTCGGCTCAAGGCCGCTGGTGCCGCTCGCGCGCCATCTGCCCCTGGATGGCCCCGATCAGGAGGCCCAGCTCCTCGGACAGCACCTGCAGCACATCGTCCAGGGTGATCAGGCCCACCAGCACGCCAACCTCGGTGACCACGGGCAGGCGCCGCACGGCATGGCGGCGCATGGCGCGCATCACGTCGATCATGGAGTCGTCTTCCTTGAGCGTGATGGGCGGCGTGCTCATCACGTCCTCGACGCACAGCACGCGGGCATCGAGCCCGGGCGCAAGCACGCTGGTCACCAGGTCGCGGTCGGTCAGCATGCCGCAGACCTGGGGCGACGCCTCGGCGTCCTCGACCACCACCAGGCAGCCCACATGCTCGCCGCGCAGCAGCTGCGCCGCTTCGCTCAGCGCCATCTCGCGCTCGGCCACCACCACTTCGCGGATGCAGACTTCACCCGCCGTCAAACGCTCGCTCATGGCCCACCTCCTCGCATGGCAAGGGGGCATGCTCGGGCTCTGGCGCGCGCCTGTCGGTGCGCTGGCCCCGCCAAAGCGGCGACTCAGGCCGCCTGCGGCATCAAGAATTCGCGGCTGATGCGCCCACCCAGCACGTTCACGCGCTCCAGGAACTGCGTGAGGAAGGCGTGCAGGCCGGTGGCCAGGATCTCGTCGATGCAGCCATAAGCCAGCTCGGCGCGCAGCTTGCCCGCGTGGCGCAAGGTGGCGCTGCCCGCGTCGCTGGAAACGAGCTGCAGATTGGCCAGCACCTCATTGAGGCTGGCGTGCAGCGAGCGCGGCATATCGGCGCGCAAAATCAAGAGCTCGGCCACGCGCTCGGGCTTGATCACGTCGCGGTAAACCTTGCGGTAAACCTCGAAGCCGCTGACGCTGCGCAGGATCGCGCTCCAGTGGTAGAAGTCGTACTCGTGGCTGGCCTCGGCCTGGCCAGGTGCGAGCGGCGTGCCGAAATACTCGCTGTCCATGGCGTGGAACTTCACATCGACCAGGCGCGCGGTGTTGTCGGCGCGCTCCAGGAAAGTGCCCATGCGCATGAAGTGCAGGGCCTCGTCCATCAGCATGGTGCCCACGGTGACGCCGCGCGAGAGGTGCGAGCGGAACTTGACCCACTCGAAAAACTGGCCCGGGTCGCGCTCGAAGGCGCCGCTGCGCAGCATGCGGTTGACCTCGAGCCAGGTCTGGTTCTGCGTCTCCCAGACCTCGGTGGTCAGCGTGCCGCGCACGGCGCGCGCGTTCTCGCGCGCGGCGCGCAGGCAGGACAGGATGGACGAGGGGTTGTCGGCATCGCGCACCATGAAGTCCATCACATCGCGCGGGTTGATGGTCTTGTGCAAGGCGAGGTAGGACGGCAGCAGCTCGCTGATCGATAGGATGCCTTCCCAGCCCGCCTGCGCAGCGGCGGCCGACTGCGGCAGCATCGAGGTCTCGTAGCTCACATTGAGCATGCGGGCGGTGTTCTCGGCGCGCTCCATGTAGCGCGACATCCAGAACAAATGGTCGGCGGTTCGGCTCAGCATATTCAAATCCCTCTCATGTTCGATCCCGTTCGCCCTGAGCTTGTCGAAGGGCCTGTTACACGACCATCCTGAGCTTGTCGAAGGACAAGCTCAGCCCGAACGGGCTGCGCAGTTCAGTCCTGCAGAATCCAGGTGTCCTTGGTGCCGCCGCCCTGCGAGGAGTTGACCACCAGCGAACCTTCCTTGAGCGCGACGCGCGTGAGCCCGCCCGGCACCATCTGCACCGTTCGGCCCGAGAGCACAAAGGGCCGCAGGTCGATGTGGCGCGGCGCCACGCCGCTCTCCACGAAAGTCGGGCAGCTCGACAGGCTCAGCGTGGGCTGCGCGATGTAGCCGCTCGGGTTGGCCAGGAGCGCCGCGCGGAACGCCTCGATCTCGGCCTGGGTGGCGGCCGGACCGACCAGCATGCCGTAGCCCCCGGCCCCGTGCACTTCCTTGACCACCAGGTCTTTCAGGTGGGCCAGCGTGTACTGCAAGTCATCTGGCTTGCGGCACATGTAGGTCGGCACGTTCTTGAGGATCGGTTTTTCACCGAGGTAGAAGGCGATCATGTCGGGCACATAGGGGTAGATCGACTTGTCATCGGCCACGCCGGTGCCGATGGCGTTGCAGATCGTCACATGGCCTGCGCGGTAGGCGTCCATGAGGCCGGCGCAGCCCAGCGTCGAAGTGGGTCGGAAGACCTCGGGGTCGAGGAAATCGTCGTCGACGCGGCGGTAGATCACGTCCACGCGCTTGGGGCCGCGCGTGGTGCGCATGTAGACGAAGCGGTCCTTGACGAAGAGGTCCTGACCCTCGACCAGCTCCACGCCCATCTGCTGGGCCAGGAAGGCGTGCTCGAAATAGGCGCTGTTGTACATGCCCGGCGTGAGCACCACCACCGTGGGCTCGGCCGTGGTCGCGGGGCTGGAGGCGCGCAGCGTCTCGAGCAGCAGGTCCGGGTAGTGCGCCACGGGCGCCACGCGGTGCTGGCTGAAGAGCTCGGGGAAGAGGCGCATCATCATCTTGCGGTCTTCGAGCATGTAGCTCACGCCGCTGGGCACGCGCAGGTTGTCTTCGAGCACGTAGTACTCGCCCTGGCCTGCGCTGTCGGGGGCGCGCACGATGTCGATGCCGCTGATGTGCGAATACAGCCGGTTGGGCACGTCCACACCGACCATCTCGGGGCGGAACTGGGCGTTGCCCTCGATCTGCTCGCGCGGGATCACGCCGGCCTTGAGGATCTCCTGCTCATGGTAGATGTCGTGAATGAAGCGGTTGAGCGCGGTCACGCGCTGCACCAGACCGGCCTCCATGCTTTTCCACTCGTTCGCGGGGATGATGCGCGGAATGAGGTCGAAGGGGATCAGGCGCTCGGTGCCCGAGCCGTCCTCGTCCTTGTCGCCATAGACCGCGAAGGTGATGCCCACGCGCCGAAAGATCACCTCGGCCTCTTCGCGGCGCGACTGCATGAGCTGCGGGTCCTGCGCGGCCAGCCAGCGCGCGTAGGCCTCGTAATGGGGGCGGACCGCGCCCGCGTCGCTGCCTTCGGGCAGGCGGGTGTACATCTCATCGAATCGGCGCATACAAGACTCTCCTGCCAGGAGCTTAGCAAGTCGCATACCAGCTTGGCTTGACCGGGCTCAAGGCGGCAAGCGGTGGTGCCAATAACGCCGGGCCTGCTCGCGCTGGCAGACCACCGCATCCGGCTGCGCGCTGTGCCAGCTGGCCGCGCCGCAGCGCGCCGTCTCGACCCAGCGCGTGCCCAGCGCCCGGTAGCGCTCGGCGACCTCGGCCACCGGGTGGCCAAAGCGGTTGCGGTAGCCCGCCTGCACCATCGCCACACGCGGGCGCAGCGCCTGCACAAAGGCCGGGCTCGAAGATGTGCGGCTGCCGTGGTGCGGCACCAGCAGCCAATCGACCGGGGCCAGGCCTGCCGCCAGCAAGGCCTGCTCCTGCGGCGCCTCGATGTCGCCCGCCAGCAGCGCCGACGCTCGGCCATTGGAGATGCGCAGCACGCAGCTCAGCGCATTGGGCCTGGCGCCGCGGCCGTAGGCCTCGGCCTGCGGGTGCAGCAGCTCGAAGCGCACGCCGTCCCAGTCCCAGCTTTGTCCGGCCGCGCAGCGCGTGCCGGGGCGCAGCGCCCACAGCGGGTGCTCGGGCTCGAGCGAGGCCCACAGCCCCGCCTGCGGCCGCATCTGCAGCACGGCGGCGGCGCCGCCGGTGTGGTCGCTGTCGCGGTGGCTCAGCAGCAACCGGTCCAGCGGCTCCTGGCTGCGCGCGAGCAGGGGCACCAGCACGCGGTGGCCGGCATCGCTCTCGGGCGAGTAGCGCGGCCCGGCGTCGTACAGCAGGCTGCGCGTGGCGGTGCGCACCAGCACCGCATGGCCCTGCCCCACATCGGCCGCGAGCAGCTCGAACTGCCCGGGCGCGGGCCGCACGGGCGTCCACCACAGCAGCGGCGCGCACCAGGCCAGGCCCCAGAGCCGCCAGGCCCGCGGCCAGGGCATCAGGCTGAGCACGGCGCCCAGCGTGGCCAGCAGCGCCCAGGGCCAGGGCGGCATGGCCAGCTGCACGCTGGCCCAGGGCCAGGCCGACAGCGCGCCCAGCAGCGCCGACAAGGGCGCCAGGGCCCAGGCCGCCAGGCTCCACAAGGGCGGCCACAGCAGGCCCGCCAGCGCCAGCGGCGTGACCAGCAGGGTGACCCAGGGAATGGCCAGCAGATTGGCCAGCAAGCCCGCCAGCGAAAACTGGCCGAAGAACAAGACCCCCAGCGGCGCCAGCGCCAGGCTCAGCAGGCGCTGCTCGCGCCACAGCGCCCCCAGCGCAGGCCACAGGGCGGCGACACGCCGCGCGGGCCCGGCCCATTCCCCAAGCCGGTGCGGATCGGGCTGCACCGCTTCGGTGCCCGCACCCCGCTTTGGGGCATGCCCCGCCACCGGCGTGGCCCACAGCACGCCAACGGCGACAAAGCTGAGCCAAAAACCCGGTTGCAGCGCCGCCCAGGGATCGAGCGTGAGCACCAGCGCCGCGGCCAGGCCCCAGACCAGCAGCGGCGGCCACTGGCGTGCACCGCTGCGCAGCAGCGTCACGGCGGCGAGCATCCAGACCGTGCGCTGTGCGGGCACGCCCCAACCGGCAAACAGCGCGTACAGCAGGGCCACCGCCAAGCCGCCCCACTGGCCCACCACCGGCGCAGGCCAGCGCAGGGGGCCACGCCCACCCCAGCGCGCCGACAGGCGCCAGGCCCGCGCCAGCATGGCCCCCGCGAGCCAGCCCAGCAGGGTCACGTGCAGGCCCGAAATGCTCATGAGGTGGGCCACGCCGGTGCGCCGGAACACGTCCCAGTCGCTGCGCTCGATCGCCGCCTGGTCGCCCGTGACCAGGGCCGCGATCACGCCGGCGCGCTGCTGCGCGGCCGGCTCGGCGCTGGCCGCACGCGCCAGAATCTGGTCGCGCACCCGCTGGCGCAGCCACTCGATCGGGTGCGCCCCGCTCTGGCCCAGGCGCTGCGGTGCCGGGTCGTGGCGGCCCTGGCGCACATAGCCGGTGGCGCGCACGCCCTGCTCCCACAGCCAGAGCTCGTAGTCGAAGCCGCCCGGGTTCAGGTGCCCGTGCGCGGCCTTGAGCCGCACACGCCAGCGCCAGCGCTCGCCGGGCTGCACATCGGGCAGGCCGAAGTCCTGCGCATCGTCGCGCGCCGAGGCGGCGTACCAGCCGAGGTGGACGCGTTCGGGCACCTCGACCGGCCGGCCCTGCAGCGTGGCGCGCTCGATGCGCACGCGCATGCGCCAACCCGTCTCCTGGCGCTGCACCATGGTTTCGACGCGGGCCTCGACGTCGAGGTCCAGCCCCTCGAGCGCGGGGTCCATGGGCGCGGACACACTCAGCGCATGCAGGCCCGTGAACGCCCAGGACAAGGCGGCGAGCGCCAGCCAGCGCAGGCCCCGGGGCGGCCGCAGCCCCTGCACCGCCACGGCCGCCAAGGCCACAAGCGCGCAGAGCCAGGCCGGCGTGAGCGCGGCTTGCTGCAGCTGCAGCGCGATGCCGCCGCACCAGGCGAGCAAGGCCCAGTGCAGCGGCGCCGCCCATGGCGTTCGGTGCATGCGTGTCTCCCTGTGCGCGCCTGCGGGTGAGGGCCGTGGGGCGGCCTCTGGCGCGTCTCTTGCTAGTTGTGTGCGAAACCCTGTGCGGGATTTAAGCACTGCCCGCCACCAACGTCGAGCCTGTCCATGTCCATCCACGTCGCCCTGCACCACGTCACCGCATACCGCTACGACCGGCCCATCCAGCTCGGCCCCCAGGTGGTGCGCCTGCGCCCCGCGCCGCACAGCCGCAGCCGCGTGCTGTCCTACAGCCTGCGCGTGGAACCCGAAAACCACTTCATCAACTGGCAGCAAGACCCGTTTGCCAACTACCAGGCCCGCCTGGTCTTTCCCGAGAAAACCACCCAGTTCAAAGTGACCGTCGACCTGGTCGCGGAAATGGCGGTCTACAACCCGTTTGACTTCTTTCTGGAGCCCTCGGCCGAGACGGTGCCGCTGACCTACGCCCCCGAGCTGCGCGAGGAACTTGCCCCCTACCTGGTGTGCGCGCCGGAACTGGCCAAGGCCCCGCTGTTCCAGAAATACCTGGCCGGCATCAGCCGCAAGGAACAACGCACCATCGACTTCCTGGTGGGCCTCAACCAGCAGCTGCAAGGCGACATCGGCTACCTGATCCGCCTGGAGCCCGGCGTGCAAACGCCCGAAGAAAGCCTGCAAAAACGCAGCGGCTCGTGCCGCGACTCGGCCTGGCTGCTGGTGCAACTGCTGCGCCACCTGGGCCTGGCCGCGCGTTTTGTCTCGGGCTACCTGATCCAGCTCGCGCCCGATGTGAAGTCGCTCGACGGCCCCAGCGGCACCGAAGTCGACTTCACCGACCTGCACGCCTGGTGCGAGGTGTATTTGCCCGGCGCCGGCTGGATCGGGCTGGACCCGACCTCGGGCCTGCTCGCGGGCGAAGGCCACATCCCGCTGGCCTGCACACCGCAGCCCAGCAGCGCCGCGCCCATCGAAGGCCTGATCGACGAATGCGAGGTCGAGTTCGGCCACGAGATGCAGGTGACGCGCATCCACGAATCGCCACGCGTGACCAAGCCCTACACCGAAGAACAGTGGGCGCAGGTGCTGGCGCTCGGCGAACAGGTCGACCAGCAGCTGGAGGCCGGCGACGTGCGCCTGACCATGGGCGGCGAACCCACCTTTGTGGGCGTGGACCAGCGCGACGCCGCGGAATGGAACACCGACGCCCTCGGCCCCACCAAGCGCGGCTTCGCGACCGAGCTGGTGCACAAGCTGCGCGCGCAGTACGGCCAGGGCGGCTTTCTGCACTTCGGCCAGGGCAAGTGGTACCCGGGCGAGCAGCTGCCGCGCTGGGCCCTGTCGATCTACTGGCGCGCCGACGGCGAGCCGATCTGGCACGACCCCACGCTGTTCGCCGACGAACGCGAACCCCACCACTACACGAGCGAAGACGCGCGCGTCTTCATGCAGACCCTCACGCGCAAGCTCGGCCTCAGCGACCAGCATGTGCAGCCGGGCTTTGAGGACACCTGGTACTACCTCTGGCGCGAGCGCCGCCTGCCGGTCAACGTCGACCCGTTTGACTCGCGGCTGGACGACGAACTCGAGCGCGTGCGCCTGCGCCGCGTGTTCGGCCAAAAGCTCGACAGCGTGATCGGCTACGCACTGCCCATCGAATCTGGGGACGTTTCACTCCAGGGCCCACGCTGGCGCACGGGCCCCTGGTTCTTCCGCGACGAGCGCATGTACCTCATCCCCGGCGACTCGCCCATGGGCTACCGCCTGCCGCTGGACACCCTGCCCTGGGTCAGCGAGGGCGACTACCCCTGGCAGATCGAGCAAGACCCGTTCGCCGCCCAAAAGCCGCTGCCCACGGCGGCGGCCATCCAGTTGCAGTACCACCGCCCCACAGAAACCCAGCCCTCTCACGCCAGCACGCACGATGCGCGCCAGCCTGGCCGATTTGAATCCGCCGCCTCCACCATCCGCACCGCGCTCGTGGTCGAGGCGCGCGACCCCATGCGCGCCAACGGTCCCAAGGCCGAGCGCGAGCACGGTGGTCAGGGTTCGCAGCTGTATGTCTTCATGCCGCCGCTCGCGCGCCTGGAGGATTACCTGGAACTGCTCGCCGCCGTCGAAGCCACGGCCAGCCAGCTGGGCGTGCAAATCGTGCTCGAAGGCTACCCACCACCGCGCGACGCGCGCCTCAAGCTCTTGCAGGTCACGCCCGACCCCGGCGTGATCGAGGTCAACATCCACCCCGCGCACAACTGGGGCGAGCTGGTCGAGCACACCGAATTCCTCTACCAGGCCGCTTTCGAATCGCGCTTGTCCGCCGAAAAATTCATGACCGACGGCCGCCACACCGGCACCGGCGGCGGCAACCACATGGTCATGGGTGGCGCCACACCGCCCGACAGCCCGTTTTTGCGCCGCCCCGAGCTGCTGGCCAGCCTCATCCTTTACTGGCACAACCACCCGAGCCTGAGCTACTTGTTCAGCGGCCTCTTCATCGGCCCCACCAGCCAGGCACCGCGTGTGGACGAAGCGCGCAACGACCAGGTGTATGAACTGGAAATCGCGCTGCGCGAAATCGCGGCCAACCGCAAGATCTACGGCAAGGACATGCCCCCGTGGCTGGTCGACCGCACCCTGCGCAATGTGCTGATCGACGTCACCGGCAACACCCACCGCAGCGAGTTCTGCATCGACAAGCTCTACTCGCCCGACAGCAGCACGGGCCGCCTGGGCCTTTTGGAGTTGCGCGCCTTCGAGATGCCGCCCCATGCGCGCATGAGCATCGTGCAGCAGCTGCTGCTGCGCGCCCTCGTCGCCCGCTTCTGGGACGAGCCCTACACCGCCCCCGTGACCCGCTGGGGCACCGAGCTGCACGACCGCTTCATGATGCACCACTGGATCAAGCAGGACTTTGACGATGTGCTCACCGAGCTGGGCGACTGCGGCTTCCATTTCGACCCGGCCTGGTTTGCGCCGCACTTCGAGTTCCGCTTCCCCAAGGTGGGCGAGGTCAACGTCGACGGCATGGTGCTCACGCTGCGCAACGCGCTCGAGCCCTGGCACGTCATGGGCGAGGAAGGCGCCATTGGCGGCACCGTGCGCTATGTGGATTCGTCGCTCGAACGCATCGAGGTGCATGTGAGCGGCCTCAACCCCTCGCGCCACAGCGTCACCGTCAACGGCCAGAGCCTGCCCCTGCAGCCCACGGGCGTGGCCGGCGAATGGGTGGCCAGCGTGCGCTACAAAGCCTGGAACCCGCCGTCGGCCCTGCATCCCACGGTGGGCGTGCACGCGCCGCTGACCTTTGACATCGTCGACACCTGGATGAAGCGCAGCTTGGGCGGCTGCCAATACCACGTGGCGCACCCGGGCGGGCGCAACTACGACACCTTCCCGGTCAACGCCTACGAGGCCGAAAGCCGGCGTCTGGCGCGCTTTTTCCGCACCGGGCACACGCCGGGCCGCATGGCCAGCGTGCAACCCGCCATGGGCGTGCCCGCGAGCCGCGAATTCCCGTTCACGCTGGATTTGCGGTGAGCTCACTTGCGGTGCGCACAACAGAGGCTTTGTGGGAGCGCGCCCCCGCGCGCGAACGCAGGGGCTGGGGTCCGCGCAAGGCATTCGGCCGCAGGGGCGGCCTCCCACGGATGCAGCAGCGCTTTACAGCGACAATCGGCGCATGTCCGACGTCCCGGTTTCGCCCGTCACTGCCGACGACCCGCCCGACCCCATGAGCTGGCTGCGCGCGCACGCCCAGTCGGCGCCCGAGGGCCATTGGGACGAGCTGCGCAACCGCCTGAGCGCGGCCCCGGCGCACGCGCAGCCGCCCGGCCTCTTGTGGTCCGACTTCATCGAGCGCCTGGGCCCCGAAGGCCTGGCCGGGCTCAACGCCCGCATGGCCAACCTGCGCCGCCAGGTGCACGACAACGGCATCACCTACAACGTCTACGCCCAGACCGAGCAGCCCCAGCGCCCCTGGGCGCTCGACCTCTTCCCGCTCATGATCGGCGCGCAGGCCTGGCAGCAGATCGAGCAAGGCGTGCGCCAGCGCATGCAGCTGCTCGAACACATCATGGCGGACGCCTACGGCCCGCAAAGCCTGGTGGCGCGCGGCCTCTTGCCCGCCGCCCTGCTGCAGGGCCACCCCGGCTACCTGCACCCCATGCACGGCGCGCAGCCCGTGGGCGGGCGCTACCTGAGCCTGGCCGCCTTTGACCTCGCGCGCGGGCCCGACGGCCTGTGGTGGCTGCTCTCGCAGCGCACGCAAGCGCCCTCCGGCCTGGGCTATTTGCTGGAAAACCGGCTCATCGTCTCGCGCCTGTTCCCCGAGGCCTTCGAGTCGCTGCCCGTGCAGCGCCTGGCCGCCACCTACCAGGCGCTCGTCGAAGGCCTCAAGGCCCGCAGCCCGGTGGCCGCTGGCGAAGCGCCGCACATCGCACTGCTCACGCCCGGCCCCTACAACGAAACCTATTTCGAGCACGCGTATCTGGCGCGCTACCTGGGCCTGACCCTGGTGCAGGCCGAAGACCTGACGGTGCGCGGCGACAAGCTGTATCTGAAAACCCTGCAAGGCCTGCAGCGCGTGCACGGCCTGCTCAAGCGCGTGGACGACACCTGGCTCGACCCGCTGGAGCTGCGCGCCGACTCGGCCCTGGGCGTGGCCGGCCTCTTGCAGGCGGTGCGCAGCGGCCAGGTGCTGGTGGCCAACACGCCGGGCTCGGGCTTTCTCGAATCGAACGCGCTCCTGGGCTTCATGCCCGCGCTGGCGCAAGACATTTTGGGCGAAGAGCTGGTGCTGCCCGCCATCCCCAGCTGGTGGTGCGGCGAAGCCGCCGCCCTGCCCGAGGCCTTGACCAAATTGGCCGAAGGCGTGGTCAAACCCACCTACCCCAGCGAAGGCCAGCGCCAAGGCTTCGAGCCGCGCCTGGGCCGCCACATGGACCAGCGCGAGCGCGACGAATGGGCCGGCCGCATCCTGCGCGAGCCCGAAGCCCACACCGTGCAAGACTGGCTGCCACTGTCGCACCTGCCCGTGTGGAACGAACAGGCCGCGCCCGACGACGCGCTGCAAACCCGCCCCGTGGTGCTGCGCGTGTTCGCCGTGACCGACGCCGCCGGCCAGTGGCAGGTGCTGCCCGGCGGCCTGGCGCGCCTGGGCACGGCAGGCGGCATTGCATCGATGCAGCGCGGCGGCTCGAGCGCCGATGTGTGGGTGCAAGCCCCCAGCCGCGAAGCCGTCAACACCCAGAGTCTGCTCAGCCAAGTGGCGGCCAACCACGCCAATGCCACCGCGCGCCAGCGCCTGGTCACCAGCCGCGCCGCCGAAAACCTGTTCTGGCTGGGCCGCTACACCGAGCGCACCGAAAACACCTTGCGCCTGGCGCGGCTCACGCTCGACACCCTGGCCAGCGAAAACCAGGGCAGCCAGCCGCTGTTGGGCTGGCTCAGCACCATGGCGCAAGCGCATGGCCTGGTGGGCGCCCAGGTGCCGACCGCGCAGCAGTCGCTGCGCGTGTTCGAGCGCGCACTCGTCGCGGGCCTGTGGGACAGCGCGCAGGCCACCAGCGTGGGCTACAACCTGCGCGCCCTGGTGCGCGCCGCCAGCCCGGTGCGCGAACGCCTCTCGCCCGAGCACTGGCAGCTGCTGCAAGACAGCGAGGCGCTGTTTTTCGAGCCGTTGCGCGGCGCAGGCCAGGGCCAGCGCGTGCCGCCCACGCCGCTCGCCCAGCGCAGCCTGCAGGCCGCCAGCCAGCGCCTGGCCGCGCTCACGGGCTTTCAGACCGACCGCATGAGCCGCGACGACGGCTGGCGCCTGCTCTCGCTGGGCCGCCACATCGAGCGCCTGGACTTCCTCGCGGGCGCGCTGGCGCAGGCCGTCGGCGCACGGCTGCTGCACGCGCAAGCCGGCTTCGACGCGGTGCTGCACCTGTTCGACAGCACCATCAGCTTTCACGCGCAGTACCAGCAAAGCCGCACGCCGCAGGCGCTGCTGGACTTGCTGGTCACCAGCGCCGATAACCCGCGCTCGCTGGCCTGGGTCGCGCAGACGCTGCGCGCGCGCCTGCTGCGCCTGGAGCACCTGGCCGAGGGCGCGACGCGCCCGCTCGCGGCGCTGGTGCCCGCCACGCCAGCCGACGCCAACGCGCTCTGGCCGACCGGCAGCGACGAGGCCCAGCCCCTGCTGGCGCTGCTGGCCGAGCAGCGCCGCGTGGCGCGCCAGGTGGCCGACGGGCTTTCGGCCCTGTTCTTCACGCACAGCGGCGGCGCCGCGCAAAGCGTGAGCGTCTGAGGGCCCCCACATGCGCCTGCGCGTTGAACACGACACCGCCTACGACTACCAGCCGCCGGTCGAAACCGCGCAGCACACGGCGCACCTGCAACCGCGTGCGGGCTGCTGCCAGCGCGTGCACGCGTTTGCCTTGCAGATTTCGCCCACGCCCGAGCAGGTGGGCCAGGCGCTCGACGCCTTCGGCAACCCGCAGCACTGGTGGTCGCTCGCGGTCGCGCACGAGCGCCTGCAGGTGCTGGCGCGCAGCGAAGTCGAGACCGCACCGCCGCTCGCGCTCGAGAGCACCCAGGCCTGGGAGGATGTGCGCGCGCATTTCCGCTACCGCTCGGGGCAACCCGGCGACGCGCAGGCCTGCTTTGTGTTCGGCTCGCACCACGCGCCGCTGCACGACCAGTTTGCGGCCTACGCGCGCGAGTGCTTCACGCCCGCCCGCCCCCTGCAAGACGCCGCCGTGGCGCTCATGCAAAAAATCCACCGCGACTTCACCTACGCCAGCCAGAGCACCGACGTGCACACGCCCGCGCTCGAGGCGCTGCAGGCCAGGCGCGGCGTGTGCCAGGACTTCGCCCACATCCTGATCGCCTGCCTGCGCGCGCTGGGCCTGGCCGCGCGCTACGTCAGCGGCTACCTGCTCACGCAGCCGCCCGAAGGGCAAGCGCGCCTGGTGGGGGCTGATGCCTCGCACGCCTGGGCCTCGGTCTACGTGCCCGAGCTGGCCGACACGCCGTGCGGCGGCTGGCTCGACCTCGACCCCACCAACGACCGCTGGGGCTGGGGCACGCCGAGTGAGGACCATGTGCTCGTGGCCTGGGGCCGCGATTTCGCCGACGTCTCGCCGCTGCGCGGCGTGCTGCAAGGCGGCGCCTCGCACACGCTGCGGGTGGCGGTCAGCGTCACACCCGAGCACAGCCGCTGAGCGCGCGGTTAAAGTGCAGGCTTTGCCCCCATTGGAGACCCTGCCGTGAGCGTTTACGACCGCCTGCAAGCCCTCAACATCACCCTGCCGCCCGTGGCGGTGCCCGCTGCCGCCTATGTGCCCTTTGTGCAAACGGGCCAGCTGGTCTTTTTGTCGGGCCACATCGCCAAGAAAGACGGCATGCCCTGGGACGGCCAGCTGGGCAAGACCATGGACACCGCCGAGGGCCAGCTGGCCGCGCGCGCGGTCGCGATCGACCTGCTGGGCACATTGCACGCGGCCGTGGGTGACCTCAACCGCGTCAAACGCATCGTCAAGGTCATGAGCCTCGTGAACTCGACGCCCGACTACACCGAGCAGCACCTCGTGACCAATGGCTGCAGCGAGCTGCTCGGCCAGGTCTTCGGCGCGGCCGGCAGCCATGCGCGCAGCGCCTTTGGCGTCGCGCAGCTGCCGCTGGGCGCCTGCGTCGAGATCGAGCTGATCGCCGAGCTGGCCTGAGCCTGTGGCAGCGGGCCCCCGCTCGCGAACAGACATTCTTTCGGCCGCAGCGGCGGCCTCCTGGCCATGCAAAGCATTGACCTGAAACACGCCTATCGCCTGCTCAACCCTGGCCCGGCCACCGGCACGCCGCTGGTGGAGGGCTGCATCGCCCAGCTGGAATGCCGCGTGCTGCCCGCCACGGCACATGTGGCGGGCCCGCACGATCTGATCCTGGCCGAAGTCGTCGGCGCCTGGGCCGACGCGCGCGTGTTCAGCGGCGGGCGCTGGCACTTTGAAGACGCGCCAGATGCGCTGCGCAGCCTGCACCATGTGGCGGGCGGCTTTTTCTATGCGATCGGGGCGCCGGCGCCCGGGCCGGTCAATCCGTAACCTCGCAAGAGGCGACTCTCGAGCGGCCAGCGTCCAAATGCCGGCTCAGGGGTGCCAAGTCGAAACCACCCTGGGCGTGTCCTCTGAGCGCGCGCCGGCCAGCGCGTAAGAGAGCCGGTTCGCCGCGTCCATCACGGTCTGGGCATGGGCTTCGAGTTGTTTTTGGGTCAAGCGCAAGGTCGGGCCCGAGATGCACATCGAGCCCAGCAAACGCCAGTTCAGGCCAAACACCGGCGCCGCCACGCTGGAAACCTGGGGCTCGCGCTCGCCCATCGAGATGTGGTAGCCCTTGCGGCGAATCGCTTCGTAGACCTCGCCCGCCTCGCCCGAGAACGCCAGGATCACGCGGCCCGGTGCGCCCAAATCGAGCGGCAGTCGCATGCCGATGCGCACATGGTGGCGCACCGACTGCGGGCCCTCGACACGCGCGATGCAGGCGCGCTCATCGCCCTCGCGCACATAAAACGAGGCGCTCTCCTGGGTGGCCTGGCTCAGTTCGCGCAAGGTCGGCTCGACCACGTTGTGGATGTCAAAGCCCGCCTGATAGCGCGCGCCCAGCCAGCCTGCAGCCGGACCCAGACGCCACTCGCCTTCTTCGCGCTGCACCATGTAGCCCGCTTGCGCCAGCGTGCGCGCCAGGCGCAGCACGGTGCTGTTGTGCAGGCCGGTGCGGCGGCTGAGCTCGGCCAGGCTCAGGTGGCGCTCGCCGATGCGAAAGGCCTCCAGCACCTGCAGGGCGCGCGTGACAGCGATGACGCCACTGGCAGCCTCTTTGTGGGCAGGGTCTTGCGGGGCTGAAGAGGGCTTGTTGCGCGGCATGAAATTCATTTCATTGTACGAAGCAGTATTGTATTGAATGAAACACCCTTTTACAGTCCGACCCACTCAAAACGGAGACAAAGCCATGACCTTCACCCGCCGCAATGCCCTCCTGGCCAGTCTGCTGGCCGTGTTCAGCCTGACCTGTCTGGCCGACACCTGGCCCAGCAAGCCCATCCGCATGGTCGTGCCCTTCCCGGCGGGCGGCGGCACCGACATCGTGGCGCGCGAGGTGAGCCAGAAAATCACGAACACGGCCAAGTGGAATTTCGTGGTCGACAACAAACCCGGCTCGGGCGGCAACCTGGGCATCGACACCGCGGCCAAGGCGCCGGCCGATGGCTACACGTTCGTGGTCGGCCAGACCAGCAACCTGGCCATCAACCCGACGCTCTACAGCAAGCTGCCCTACAACCCTTTGAGTGACCTCACGCCGATCGGCCTGATCGGCGAGGCGCCGCTGGTGCTGGTGGTGGCCAGCCATTCGCCCTACCGCAGCCTGGCCGAGGTGGTCAAGGCGGCCAAGGCGCAGCCGCAATTCCTGAACTTTGGCTCGCCGGGCAACGGCACCGTGGCGCACCTGGCCGCCGAGCTGTTCCAGCGCACTGCCGGCATCGAGCTCACCCACGTGCCTTACAAGGGTGCCGCGCAAGCCATGACCGATGTGATCGGTGGCCAGGTGCAGCTCTACATGTCCTCGGTGCCCACCCTGATCGGCCACATCAAGAACGGCAAGCTGCGCGCGCTGGCCGTGACCTCGCTGCAGCGCGTGGACGACCTGCCCCAGGTGCCCACCGTGGCCGAGTCCGGCTACAAGGGCTTTGAAGCCGTCACCTGGTTTGGGGCGCTCGGCCCGGCCAAGCTGCCGCCTGCCGTGGTGAATGGCTTCAACACCGAATTGAACAAGGCCCTGAACAGCCCCGACCTGCGCAAAAAGCTCGAAGACCAGGGCCTGACAATCAAAACCAGCACGCCCGAGCAGTTCGGTCAATTGATCCGTACCGACATCGACAAATGGGGCCGTGTGGTCAAGGCCTCTGGCGCACGCGCCGATTGAACTTTCGCTCCGCCCTTGCCTTGAGCGCCATGCCCGCGCCCTACCCTTTCTCGGCCGGTGATGCGCGTGCGCAAGTCGCGTTGCCGCCCAGTGCCTGCGACTGCCACCTGCACGTCTACGACGATGGCGTGATGCCCGTGGCCGGCGCTCAACTGCGGCCGCCGCAAGCGACCGTCACGGACTACCGCCGCATCCAGGCGCGCATGGGCACGCAGCGCGCAGTGCTGGTCACGCCCTCGACCTACGGCTGCAACAACGCGCCCATGCTGGCCGGGCTCGCGCAGCTCGGCGACCAAGCCCGCGGCGTGGCCGTGATCAGCGGTGAGGAAAGCGATGGCGAACTGCAGCGGCTGCATGCGCAAGGCGTGCGCGGCGTGCGCATCAACCTCTCGCTGGGCCAGGGCCCCGAAGCCAGCGCCATCGAGCCGATTGCCCAACGCATCGCACCCCTGGGCTGGCACCTGCAGCTGCTCATGCCCATCGATCGTTTGCTCGAGCTGGCGCCGCTGCTGCGCCGCCTGCCGGTCGACCTCGTGTTCGACCACTTCGCCCGCCTCACGCCGGCCCACGAGCCCAGCCACCCCGCGCATGCGCTGCTGCGCGAATTGCTGGCCGGCGGCCGCACCTGGCTCAAGCTCTCGGGCGGCTACCTGGTGAGTGCGCGCCACAGCGTGGACGACCCGGGTCTGGACGCCTTGGCCCGCGGCCTGATGGCCGCCGCGCCCGAGCGCATCGTCTGGGGCAGCGACTGGCCGCACGCCACCGCCTCGACCGGCCAGCACCCCTATCCCGACGACGCACGCCAGGTCGAGCGCCTGGCCCATTGGGCCGGCGATGAGCAGACGCTGCGTCGCATCCTCGTCAGCAACCCCGAACGCCTTTACGGATTTTGAAAGCCCTCACCATGAACCTCCTGCACAAGACCTCTCGCCGCCATGGGCTGCTGTCCATCCTGGCCAGCGCCCTCCTGGCCAGTCCCTTCGCCCAGGCCCAAAGCGAGTGGCCCGGCAGCCGCCCCCACACCTGGGTCGTGCCCTACCCAGCCGCGGGCAGCACCGATGTGATGGCGCGCGCCCTCGCGCAGCGCGTGGGCGCATCGCTGGGCACCTCGATCGTGGTCGACAACAAGCCCGGCGCCACCGGCACCATCGGCGGCGCCTTTGTCGCCAAGGCCAACCCGGACGGCATCACGGCCCTGGTCACCACCATCGGCGCGCAGTCGATTGCCCCGCACCTGCTGGGCAAGCTGCCCTATGACCCGCTGCACGACCTGGCGCCGGTGGCCCTGATCGGCACCATCCCCAATGTCGTGGTGGCCGCGCCTGCGCAGCCCTTCAAGTCGGTGGGCGAACTGCTGGCCCTGGCCAAGACGCGTCCGGGTGAGGTCGCCTTTGCCTCGGGTGGCAACGGCACCATCTTGCAGATGCAGGCCGAGCTGCTGGCCCAGCGCAACGACGTCAAGCTGCTGCACGTGCCCTACAAGGGCGACACCCCGGCACTGCAGGACACGCTGGGCGCGCAGGTGCAGTTCATGTTCATCCCGATCGCGGCGGCGCTACCCCACATCCAGGCCGGCAAGCTGCGCCCCCTGGCCGTGACCTCGGCCACGCGCCTCAAAAGCCTGCCCGAGGTGCCCACCATGGCGCAGGCCGGCCAGAAAGATTTCGTGGTCGAGCAGTGGCTGGCCATCTACCTGCCGGCGCGCACGCCCGCGGCCACGGTGCAGCGCCTGAACGCCGAGATCAACAAGGCCCTGCGCGAACCCGGCTTCACCGAACTGGCCGACAAGCTGGGCATCACCCTGGTCGGTGGCACGCCGCAGCGCCTGGCCGAGCAGCAAAGCAGCGACTCGGCCAACTGGGCCCGCGTGATCCGCACGGCCAGCATCAAGGCCGACTGAATTTTCTTTTCCGATTTTTCCATTTCACACAAGGACACCCCATGAGCCAAGACATCATTCGCGACTTCGAACGCGTTGCCCCCGAACTGGTCGAGCAGGCCAAAGCGTTCCAGGCCGCCATCCTGGCCGATGTGGCGGGCCGCCGCGGCGCCATGCACGGCCGCATCCAGGCCCTGCGCCCGCGCATGCAGGTCGCCGGCCCCGCCTTCACCGTCGAAGTGCGCCCCGGTGACAACCTCATGATCCACGCAGCGATTGCCATGGCCAAGCCCGGCGATGTGCTGGTGATCGACGGCAAGGGCGACCAGACCTCGGCGCTCATGGGCACCATCATGATGACCGCCTGCCGCCAACTCGGCATCGCCGGCGTGATCATGGACGGCGCGGTGCGCGACAGCCTGGAGATCGACGAAATGGACTTCCCCGTCTTCTCGGTCGGCACCAACCCCAACGGCCCGACCAAGAACATCGGCGGCCGCATCGGCCACCCGATCCACTGCGGCGGCATCGCGGTGCATCCGGGCGACTTCGTGCTGGCCGACGCCGACGGCATCGTGGTGGTCGAGAAGCACAAGCTGGCCGCCCTGATCCCGGCCGCCCACAAGAAAGTGGAAGACGAAGCCAAGCGCATCGCCCAGATCCAGGAAGGCAAGACCGCCGCTGCGTGGCTCGTGCCCGCGCTGCGCACCGCCGGCGTGCTCAAGGAAGGGGAAGAGCTGTGAGCCAACCCGCCCTCATCGTGACCGGCGCCGACCTGGCGCAACCAGCCCTGGACCTGCTGGCCGACTTCAACATCGTCTACGCCGGCAAGACCCCGACCGAAGACGATCTGGTGGCCCTGTGCCAACAGCATGACCCGGTCGCCATCATCGTGCGCTACGGCGCCGTGGGCGCCAAAGTCATGGACGCCGCGCCCTCGCTGCGCGTGATCTCCAAGCACGGCAGCGGCACCGACACCATCGACAAGGCCGCCGCCGCCGCGCGCGGCATCCAGGTGCGCGCGGCGATTGGCGCCAACGCCGCCGCCGTGGCCGAGCAGGCCCTGGCCCTGCTTTTGGCCTGCGCCAAATCGGTGGTGCCGCTCAACGCCCGCATGCACGCGGGCCACTGGGACAAGGCCACGCACAAGAGCATCGAGCTGCACGGCCGCACCATCGGCCTGGTGGGCCTGGGCGCCATCGGCCAGCGTTTCGCGCGCATGTGCGACGCCATGGGCATGAAGGTGCTGGGCTTCGACCCCTTTGCCAAGAACCTGCCGGATTACATCCAGGCGGTGGACCTCGAGACGATCTGGCGCGAGTCGGATGCGATTTCGCTGCATTGCCCGCTCACGCCGGAGAATCGCGGCATGCTCAATGCCCAAACGCTGGCCCAGTGCAAAAAGGGTGTGATCGTGGTCAACACCGCGCGCGGTGGTCTGGTCAATGAAGCCGACCTGCTGGCCGCCGTGCAATCGCGCCAGGTGTTCGCCGCCGGCCTCGACAGCTTCGCGGTCGAGCCCATGGCCGCGCCCCACATCTTCCACAACGCGCCGCACATCCTGCTGAGCCCGCACATCGGCGGCGTGACGGGCGACGCCTACATCAACATGGGCGTGGGCGCCGCGCGCAACGTGCTGGACGTGCTGGTCACCGCCTGACCCTCGCACCATCGGCCTGGATACACACTTCACTCTGGAGACAAACCATGAACTTTTCCCCACTGAACCGACGTCACATGCTGGCCGCCCTCGCCGCAGCCTGCTGCACGGGCCTCGTGCCCAGCGCCTTCGCCGACACCTGGCCCAGCAAGCCGGTCAAGATCATCGTGCCCTACGGCCCGGGTGGCGCGGTCGATGTGGTGACGCGCAAGATGGCGCAAAAGCTCACCGAGCAAACCGGCCAGAGTTTTTTTGTGGAAAACAAGGCCGGCGCGACCGGCACGATTGGCGCGCAGATGGTGGCCAAGGCCGAGCCGGACGGCTACACCCTGATGGCCAACGACACCACCTTCTCGCTGCTGCCGCACATCTTCAAGAAACTGCCCTTCGAGCATGCGAGCGATCTGGTGCCGGTGGGCGCCTTTGTCTTCGCGCCCATGGGCCTGGCCGTGAATGTCAACGCCAAGTTCAAGACCCTCAAAGAGCTGGTGGCCGAAGCCAAATCGCAGCCCAACAAGATCACCTACGGCTCGGGCGGCGCCGGCACCACGCCGCACTTTGCCAGCGAGGCCCTGGGCATTGCCGCGGGCGCCAACCTCATGCACGTGCCCTTCAAGGGTGCGGCCGAGGCCACACAGGCGGTGCTCTCGGGCACCATCGACATGCAAATCGCCTCGACCACCGGCCTCATGCCCAATGTGCGCGGCGGCAAGCTGCGCCTGCTGGCCGTCAGCGGTGACAAGCGCCTGGCTTCGCTGCCCGAGGTGCCCACGTTCGCCGAAGCCGGCGTGCCCTGGGGCGGCGTGGTCAACTGGACCGGCCTGTGGGCGCCCAAGGGCACGCCCGCTGCCGTGCTGGGCCGACTGCAAAAAGAGATCGCCACCGCCATGGCCACGCCGGACATGAAAGCCTTCGCCGATGGCATGGGGGCCGATCCGCGCCAGGTCAACGCCGAGGCCTTTGCCCGCATCCTCAAGGACAGCACCGAAGCCTGGGGCAAGGTGGCGGGCAACACCGCCTTCGAACGTCAATAATCCGGCCACCATGTTCCTGCTGCACCCGCCCACCGTCCGCCCCCTGGAACTCTTCAGTTCCATGCCCGAGAAATACCGCCGCACCGGCGTGCGCAGCCTCTGGGCCGACGTGAACCAGGGCGGGCGGCTGGCGGACTCCTTCCTCGAAGGGCCGGTGTTCGACGATGCGGGCAACCTCTATGTGACCGACATCCCTTTTGGCCGCGTGTTCTGCATCAACCCCCAAGGCGAATGGGACTTGGTGGCCGAATGGGACGGCGAGCCCAACGGCCTGAAGTTCTTGAACGCCACCGAGCTGCTGGTGACCGACTACCGCAACGGCCTGATGCTGATCGATGTGCCCAGCGGCCAGGTGCGGCCCTACCTGGAGCGGCGCAACAGCGAGCGCTTCAAAGGCGTGAACGACCTGGTGTTCGATGCCAAGGGCAACCTGTATTTCACCGACCAGGGCCAGACCGGCCTGCACGACCCCACGGGCCGCGTCTACCGCCTCGCGCCCGACGGCCGGCTGGACCTGCTGCTGTCCAACGTGCCCAGCCCCAATGGCATCGTGCTGTCGAATGACGAGCGTTTCTTGTTCGTGGCGGCCACGCGCGGCAACTGCGTCTGGCGCATGCCGCTTCTGGCCGATGGCAGCGTCTCCAAGGCCGGGCAGTTTTTCACGTCGTATGGCCCCAGCGGCCCCGATGGCCTGGCCATGGACCAAAGCGGTCGCCTGCTGGTGGCCAACCCGGGCCTGGCCTATGTCTGGGTGCTCAGCCCACGCGCCGAACCACAAGAGGTGCTGACCGGCCCCAGCGGCGCCTCCATCACCAACCTGGCCTTTGGCGGACCCGAGCGCAAGACGCTGTACTGCACCGACTCGACGCACGGCCACATCCTGCGCGCGGAGATGGCGGTGGCGGGCAGCGTGCTGCACCGGGGCCAAGCGGGCAAATGACAGCGGCGGTGCCTGGCCCGGCATGAAAGCGTTTGGGCGGTGACAAATCCGCCAGCGGTCAGCGTTCGCCGATCGCCGGGCTCATTCCGTTCGTTCTGAAATCACCACCAGTACCCGCTGCCCGCCCAGGGTCAATTCCACCTGGATCGGGAAGGCGCCGTCGGGCACCGCCTGGGCCTGGAACCGCAGAGTGCTGGCGTCAAAAATCAGCCAGACCGGCAAGGGGGCGCCGTTGGTCAAATGGGCTCGCGTCACGCTGCTTTCTTGAGCCGCCAAGCGCACGGTCTCTGGCAATTCGAAACTGAAGCCCGTGCCCACCGTGGTGGTGCCTTTGGGCAAGGTCACGGCCGCCATGACTTGCGCGGCGGTGCTGGGCGCAGACAGGTCTCGCAAATCGATGGCGATGCCAGAGTTGCCGGCGCTCGCCGCAGCGGCGCTGCTGGCTGCGGGGCTGGAGGACGATGTGGCCGTGCTGCTGGCCAGGGCGATGGCGGTGGCCGGACGCAGCACCAGCGGAGCGGGTGCGGTGGCCTGGGGCTGCAGCCGGCCCGGTGGCGGGTTGACCGGCACGGTCGATTGCACCACGGCAGCCACCTGCGCGGCGTTGCTCACAGCGGACAGGATGGAAGCCGTTGTGCTGGCCTGGTCGGTGATCGTGTAATTGCCCACATCGGTACCGCTGTAACTGCTGAGCAGGGCCACCCGCTTGCCCGTGCCCACGCTCGCGTCATCGGCCGTGTCGGTCGCGTTGCGGAAACGGCCCGTGGCGCTCACCTGCACATCGTCGCCGGCGATCAGGCCTCCCGCTTGCAGCACCGCGGCCGTGACCCCGGCTGTGCTGACGGTGGCGACGCTGTTGCCGTCATAGACCTTGTTGGCCGCGGTGATGCCAGAAATGGTCAAGGGCGCGCGGCTGATCGTCAGCGTGCCGTTGGCGAAGCTGATGGCGTAGTTGGCGCTACTGAGACCCGCAGGCACGATGGTGTAGCCCGTGCCCGCGTTGACAGCGCCTTGCGAAGTGCCGCCATAGCTCAAGGTACCGCCGAGCACGCTGGCTGTCTCCCCGCCCACAAAGCCGCTGTAGCTCACGCCATTGCCGCCGCTGTAGGCCAGGCCGTCGTAGGTCTTGCTGGCGTTGCTGGCCGTCACCGTGAGCGGCGCGGCCGTGATCACGCCGTTGCTGCCACTGAAGCTGGCGCCGCCCGTCAGGTGGTAATTGCCGGCATCGGCACCCGAGAGCGTGAGCCCCGACAGGGTGTAGCTCAGGCCCGTGCCGGCATTTTTGCTGCCAAAGGCGCCGCTGCCGTTGACGGTGACCACATCGTTCGTCTCGAGCGTCGACAGCCCCAAGACCACACCCGTCATGCTGGTGTTGCCGTCGTACACCTTGGACACGCTGGACGCAGAGGCGGTAATGCCCTTGGTGTTGACCTGGTGCGCGCCCACCACCGTGATGGTGTTGCTGAAATTGGCGCTGTTGGCGGTCACTGTGCCTGATGCGCCGAGTTGGTAGCGGCCCACCACCAGTTTGTTGGCAGAACTGGTGACACCCGAAGTCGGCGCCAGCGTGAAACTCGCCATCCCGCCTGCACCATCGTGGATGGTGACGAGGTTGCTGCCGTTGATCGAAACACTGGAGCCTGAGACGCCGCCACTGCCCAGCGTGTACACGGTGCCGTTGTCGATGTTGTCGTCGGTCGGGTCGTGGTAATACTTGACGCTGTTGATGGTGTACTGCGCCGCCGCACCATAGGTGGTGCTGGCATTGGCCACCTCGATCAACAACTGGTTGGAAGGGGTGATGGTGAAGTTGCCGGGCTGGTAGCTGATGTTGTAGTTGCCCGAGCTCAGACCCGTGGCCTGCAACACGCCCGAGTAGCTGCCCGCCGTGTTGGTGGACGCATTGCTGCGGCTGATGGTGACCGAGCCCCCGAGCACGTCCGCAGTTTCCCCGTTGACAAAGCCGCTGTAGCTCACCCCGTTGAAACCAGGCCGGTCGGCTTGCACAACGAACTTCGCATCGTCGTTCACAGTGACCGTCAGGTTGGCTTTGGTGATGCGGACCGTCGTGTCGGCCGCATGGGATGTCAGCGTGTAGTTGCCCGAACCTGTCCCGGTCAAGCTCAGGCCGGTGAATGCGACCTGGTTGGCGCTGGCCACATGGGGGCTGTTGAAGTTGCCCACAGCTGCACCCGCCAGGCTGATGCTGTCGCCGGTGTAGGGCTTGCCATCGCTGCTGCTGCCCGCGCCTGGCGCAATCGCGGTTTGAAAGGCTGCGGTGCCGATCACCACTGCGGTGCTGGTGCCGTCATAGACCTTGTCCTGGCTGCTCAAGCCGCTGAGGGTCAGAGCCTTGGCCGTGATGGTGGCCGATGCGGGCGACTGGATCGTCAGGCTGTAGTTGCTGTTGTTCAGCGACAGGCCACTGAAGGTCACCGTGCTGGCGCTGGCCACATCCTTGCTGTTGTAGGTGCCCACGGCCGTGCCGGTGAAGGCCACGGTATCGCCCGTGTAGGGCTTGCCGTCAGCGGTGGTTCCCGCACCGGGTGCACTGGCAGCCAGCAGCGTGGGGGTGCCGCTGACGCTGGCCGTCAGCGTGCCGTCGTAGACCTTGCTCGCGGGCACCGACAGGCCACTCATCGTCAAAGGCTTGGCCGTGATCGTGGCGGCCGCAGGCGACTGGATCGTCAGGCTGTAATTGCTGTTGTTCAGCGACAGGCCACTGAAGGTCACCGTGCTGGCGCTGGACACATCCTTGCTGTCGTAGGTGCCCACGACCGTGCCGGTGAAGGCCACGGTATCGCCCGTGTAGGGCTTGCCGTCGGTGGCGCTGCCGGCACCCACAGCCTGCGCGGTCAACAGTGCAGGCGTGCCGCTGACGCTGGCCGTGAGCGTGCCGTCATAGACCCTGCTCGCAGGCACCGTCAGTCCGCTCATGGTCAAAGGCTTGGCGGTGATGGTGGCTGCCGCAGGCGATTGGATCGTCAGGCTGTAATTGCCGGACGCGGCGCCGGTCAGACTCAGTCCGCTGAAGGTCACGGTGCTGGCGCTGGCCACATTCTTGCTGTTGTAGCTGCCCACGGCCGTGCCGGTGATGGTGACCGTATCGCCCGTGTAGGGCTTGCCATCGGCTGTGGTGCCGGAACCGGCCGCACCGGCCGCCAGCAGCGTGGGCGTGCCACTCACGCTGGCCGTGAGCGTGCCATCGTAGACCTTGCTCACCGGCACCGTCAGGCCGCTCATGGTCAAAGGCTTGGCCGTGATGGTGGCCGAAGCCGGCGACTGGATGGTCAAACTGTAGTTGCTGTTGCTCAGCGACAGGCCGCTGAAAGTCACTGTGGTGGCGCTGGCCACATCCTTGCTGTTATAGGTGCCCACGGCCGTGCCGGTGAAGGCCACGGTATCGCCCGTGTAGGGCTTGCCGTCAGCGGTGGTTCCCGCACCGGGTGCACTGGCAGCCAGCAGCGTGGGGGTGCCGCTCACAGTCGCAACGAGCGTACCGTCATACACCCTGCTCGAAGGCACCACCAGACCGCTCATGGTCAAAGCCTTGGCGGTGATCGTGGCCGAAGCCGGCGACTGCATCGTCAAGCTGTAGTTGCTCGCATCGGTGCCGGTCAGGCTCAGGCCACTGAAGCTCACCGTGCTGGCGCTGGCCACGTCCTTGCTGTTGTAAGTGCCCACGGCCGTACCGGTGATGCTCACCACGTCGTTGGTGTAACGCTTGCCGTCCGTGGCGCTGCCTGTACCGGATGCGATGGCACTTAGCAGGGTCGGGGTGCCGCTGACCACGGCACTGCTCAGGCCCTTGTAAACCTTGCTGGCTGGCACCGACAGACCGCTCATCGTGAGGGCTTTGGCACTCACGGTGAGCGTGCCGGTCGACGCTGAGCTGCTGCTGTTGACCAGATAACCCAGCCCCGTGAGGGTCTCGGTGATGGCATACGGGGTGCCACTGGCCCGGATGTTGCCCGATGTCGAATTGAGGCGCGAGGCAATCGCGTAACCCGCCGCATCGCCGTTGACTGTGCCCGTGGCCGTGATGTCGGGCAACGCATCGCCATAGGTCATGGTCAGGCTCAGGCTGCTGGTCGTGGCGCTGGGTTGCTCGCGAAAAATCGCGTTGAGGCCTGCCGACAAGGCGGTGGTGTAGCGGGTGGTGGTTTCGTCCGAGTTGTAGCGGAAACGACCGCTGCCGGCAGCCAGGTTGCTCAGCCCAATGAGGCCCGTGCTGCCCGAGACGCTGCCCGTGAAGAGCTTACCCACACCACCGGCACCCACGCTCAAGCTGGGGCTGCCCGTGAAGATCAGGTTACTGCCAGTGCTGCTACCAGCGGCAGCGTCCATGTCGGCGTTGAGCACCAGGGCGTTGGCGCTGGTGTTGGTGGTGCTCACGGACTTCAACACGGTCAAGTCACCGGTCTTGGTGCCGATGTTGATGGCACCCGTGGCGGAAATGCCGTTGGTGGAACCGACCGTTCCCAGGGTCAGCGCATGGCTGTCCAGGTAGGTCAGGCCGCTCACCCCGCTCGCGGCCAGCGTGCCCACAGCATTGCTGGTGCTGTTGGTGAGGCTCACATTGCCCCCCGTGAGCAAGAGGTTGTCAGCGCTGACATAGCCGCTGGCACCGTTGCTGATGGTGCCGCTGCCCTGCAGGGTGATGGTGTATCCGCCCGTCGCCACCAAGCCCGCATTGATCGTGATGTTGCCGCCGTACACCGTGATCGGGCCGGCGATGCTGGTGTTCAGATCGGCCGTGATGGCGGCGGTGTTGTTGGATTTGCCGATCGTCAAGCTTGATGCGGAAAGGGTTCCCCCGGAAGGGGAGATTCGGCTCAAACTGAATCCGCTGCTGTGAAAGCTGGCACTGTAAGGTTCAACCGTCACCCCCCCTGTGGTCGTGACATTGAAGGTGCCGGCTGAAAAGTTGTCAGCAATGAAAGTAACGTCACCGGCGCCGCGGCTCAGGCTCAAGGCACCATTGGTTCTGATCGAGGCAACGCTGTTCGTCGCATTGACCTCAAACTTCAAATCTCCAGTACCCGACAGGCTGGTCGAGCCTGCCAGGTTGATGCCCGAATGCGTGCTGCGCGTGTTGGAAAGTCTGGCTTCGAGCGTCAGTTTTCCACTGCCCGAGTTCAGCGTGGCATTCGTGGCTTGAATACCCGACATGTTGTCTGCCGTGTCTGAGCCGACGCTATACCGTCCTTTGAGGAAGATGTCGCCCCCATTGGTGGTGATCGATGTGCCGTTTAACCTCAACCCCGAAGTGCCTGCGATGAAAGAAGTGGCGTAATGAGAGCTGACGGTCAAGCCGTTCCAGGTAGTGGTTCCTTCCAGGTTCTGGGCACCACCGCCCACCCAGACATGACCGCCATTGGTGCTGATGGCGCCCGATCCGATGGAGGTCCATCCCCTGGATCCTGCGTCCTGATAGCCACTCCACAGCACCAGGTTCAACGCCCCTGATGTGCTCGTGATGCTGACGCCGTCCGAGATCGTCAGATGAGTGCCTGCCCTGAGCGTCAGCGTTGCGTTACCACCCGCGTTTTTGAGCAGGCTGCCAGACGACCACGTGATGGTGCCCGTGGTGAAATTGATCACATCGGTCCCGCTGTTCAAGGACGTCAGGTAGGAGCTGACCTGGGTGGCAGTGATGGTCGAATCGCTCGGATCCAGGAGCCAGACGCCCTTTTGCCCCCCGCTCGCACTTGCACGAACGGCGATGCCGTCGGTGTTCAGGACATGGCCGGAGGTTTCGACTTGACCGCCATCGCCACCGCCCACCCCGGCGCTGGCGTCGATTTGGCCATGGGCGCTGGTCAAGGAAGCGGGATCATGGATGTCGCTCCAAAGCACCACCTTTCCGCCGTGGCCCACCCGAGTGGCACTGGCATCAATGCGCGCGCTGCTGGCCATGGTGACGGTGGTGGCGGCCTGCGTCGGCTGTCCTGTGGCCTGCAACAGCGCATCAGCGCTGCCTTGCCAGTCCCCGCCCACCAGCACGGTGCCGCCGCCTGTGGCGCCTGTGGCATCGATTCGGCCACCGTCCTGCAGCGAGATGGTCTCAGCGCCCAGGCTGACCTGGCCGCCCTGCGCGCTGGCACTGCTCACATCGAGCGTGCCCGCCTGCTCGACGCGCGTGCTCGCCGACAACACGATGCGTCCGCCGTCGCTTCGCAGGCCTGTGGCTTCGATGACACCGCTGTTCTTGACCACGCCACCCACGAGCCGATCCATGGACTGCGCGCTGATGATGACCAGACCGCCGGGCGCCTGCACCGCGTGGCGGTTCTCGACCAGGGCGGCGATCTGGCTGGGCTCGACACGGATGCTGGTCAGGCGGTTGTGGCTGTCGAACTTGAGGTCCACCGCCTCGCCTGCGGCCAGGGCCACGGTGCCCATCTGCGCGATGATGGCGCCCTGGTTGCGCACCTCGGGCGCCAGCAGCGCGATGTAGCCGCCGAGCGCGGCCTTGAGTTCACCCTCGTTGACCACGCTGCCGGTGGCACCGTTTCTTTCAAAACGGCTCTTGCCCGCCATGAAGTCAGCGTCGCCGATGCCCTTGGTGGTGGCCACCAGGCCGCCCACATCGACCCGCGCGCTGGCGCCAAAGTAGACACCGGCGGGGTTGGTCAGGATGACCTGGCCATTGGCCGTGATGCGGCCGAAGATCTGGCTCGGGTCCGAGCCCAGCACGCGGTTGAGCGCGACGCTGCTGCTGCTCGGCTGGTTGAACTGCACCTGCGCGCCGCTGCCGACGTTGAAACTTTGCCAGTTGATCGCGGCACGCTCGCTGCCCTGCGTGATGACCATGCTCGCGCCCGACTGGCCGATGCTGGCCTGGCCCGCGCTCACCTGGCCGCCCGTGGGCAAGGCCGTGGACGGCGGCGCGGTCTGCGCGGCGGCGCCCGAAGCCCACAGGCCCGTGAGCAAGGTCGCCGCCACGGCCGCCGACTGCACGGCCGAGCCGGGCTTGCCGCGCGCGCGCACGGTTTCCGCAGCGGCCACCCAGGCCTGCTTGGCGGTGTTCCAGACGCTGCGGAAAGTCTTGTTCATGGCGAATCAGGCAATGCGGTGGGGCTCGCGTGGGGTCAAAACGGCAGGCTCGCGGAGAGCCAAAAGCGCTGGCGCTGGAGCGTGCCGTCGCCATCGGTGATCGCACCGCTGCTGGTGGTGAACGGCTTGGGGTGGCGGCCGCTGCGCTGCGACCAGGCGAGCTTGGCCACCAGCCCCGCCGGGCCCTGCCAGCTCACGGTCAGGCCCTGGCCGCGCAGCGTGTAGCTGTGCTGCGCTTCGCTGCTCTGCGTGGGCAGCTGCACCACACGCCCGATGTCGGCAAACGCGCTCAGGCCCCAGGCGGGCGCGGGGCGCCAGCGCCACTCGGCGCTGAGCAGCTGGCCGCGCTCGCCGCCGAGCTCGCTGGCGGGGTAGGCGCGCACGCTTTGCGCGCCGCCGATGTAGAACTTCTCGGAGGAGTCGAGCACCTGCGTGGCGTGCTGGCCCTGCAGGCTCACCAGCAGCGAGTGCTCGGCGGTGAGCGTTTGCTGGCGGCTGGCGCTGTAGGCGAGCTTGTGAAAGTGCCGCCCGATCGTCTCGCGCAGCGTGTGCTCGCGCATGCTGCTCAGGTGCCCGCGCAGCAGCTGCAGCGAGGCGCTGTTGGCGCCGCCACCGCCCCACTCGTCAAAGCGGTTGCCCGACAGCCCCAGGCGCAGCGTGTCGCTCTCGTAGTCGGACTTGACCTGCAGGTCGCGCGTGTAGAACGTCTTGTTCTCCAGGCCGCCCGAGAAGTACAGGTTGTGCAGCCGCGTGCGCACCAGCGGGTAGCTCCAGTCCAGCCCCAGGCTGCCCGAGCGGCCCTGGATCTGCGCGGCGCTGTTGAAGCCGGGGCCGTCGATGACCTGGTAGCTCAGGCTGGAGGCGCTCACGCCCAGGCGCAGGCCGCTGGCGCCGTCGGGCACGGTGAGCGCGATGCGCCCGTAGTCGCTGCCCTGGGTGTGCAAGAGGTTCAGGCTGAGCAGCTCGCCGCGCCCGCCGGGGCTGCTCACGCTGAGGTTGGCCGTCAGGCGCTGGCTGCCGGTGGCGCGCGCGCCAAAGTTGTCCAGACCCGCGTCGCCGTAGACGAAGGGCTCGTCGGTCGTTTGCAGCACCAGCGCGGTCTCGCCGCTGGCCTCGCCCGGCGCGAGCGTGCCGGCCACGCTCACGCCCGGCAGGTCGTCGGCCAGCAGCAGTGCGCGCTCGAGCGCGTCGGCGTCCAGCAGCGCGCCCACGCGCTGGCGCGCGGAGAAATACGCCTCGAGCTCGGGACGCGCCACCCGCTGCGGGGCGGCGCCCTCGAAGCGCAGGCCCGCAAAGCGCGCTTCGACGATCTGCAGCGTGACCACGCCGGCGCTGATGTCCTGCTCGGGCAGGTACACGCGCGCGATCGCGCCGGCCTGGCGATAGGCCGCGGCCACGGCGTCGGCGGCGCGTTGCAGGCCCGCGAAGCCGAGTTCACGGCCGAGGAATTCGGCGAGTGCGGGCGCGAGCTGATCGCTGCTGAGCAGGGTGTGGCCGGCCAGGCGAAACGATTGCACGCGCACCGTCATGCCCGCGGGCGCCTCCATCTCGGGCGGGGGCGCGGCGCGCTCGGGGCGCTGCGCGGGCGGCAGCGCGAACTCGCGCGGCTGCTCGATCTGCTGGCGCAGGCTGCCCGCGTCGGGTGTGGTTTGGGCCTGGGCCAATGAGGCGGCCCCCAAAGTGCTCCCGACAAGGACCGAAACAGCGATGGATGTGCCGCGTGACTGTAGGACGCGAACGGCGCGGTTCATGCGCTCTGCCTTTGAACGATAAAACCGTCAAAGGCTACAAAACCGGATGAAAGTTTTTTTTCTGAAACTTTCTCTAAAGCAGTTGTACGCGTCCCTGCAACTGGTAACCCCAACCGCGGATCGAGCGGATGTGCAAGGCATCGCAATCGGCCTTTTCCAACTTCTTGCGCAGGCGGGTGATGCCGATTTCAAGGGCCAACTTGGGGTTGTCTGCCGTGCTCTTGCCCAGGATGTCGATGAGTTGCCACGTCTCCAGCCTTTGGTCGGCGGTTCGGCCGAGCGCGGCGATCAATGCACATTCCAAGCCGGTCAGCTGGATGGCGGTCTGACCTGGACGCTGCAGCAACTGGCGGTTCATGTCGAGCGCCAAATCCGACTGCTGGGTCGTGTGGGCCTGCACGCGGCGCCCCAGTGCGCGGATGGTGGTGTTCAACTCCAGCAGCGAAACGGGTTTGGTGAGGTAGATGTCGGCGCCCGTGCTGTAGCCGGTTTGGCGGTCATCGGGGTGGTTGCGCGCCGTGACCATGATGACGCCCACATCGGGCTGGATGGCCCGGGCGCGGGCCACCAGAGACAGGCCGTCTTCACCCGGCAGGTTCAGATCCACCACCAGAATGTCCACGCGCTGCCATGCGGACTGCTCGGGCAAGGCTTCTGCGCAATCGAGGCCTTTGACCTGGTGGCCCTGGCCCCGCAGCGCATCGACCATGGCCTCGCGCAGATCATCGTTGTCTTCGATGACGATGATGTTCAGGCCGGTAAGCAAAGGTGGAATTCCACGTATTGGCCATCGACGCGGTGGCTCACGCGCACGCCAAGCAAGTCGGCCAGGTGACGCGTGAGGTACAGGCCCAAACCCGAGCCGCTTTTGCTCAGGGCGCCCGGGCTGCGGTAGTACTTGGTGTAAGCGCGCTCAGGGTCGGGTGCGCCCGCCTGGCCCATGGTGTTGCGCACGATGATGGTCTGGCCTCCAGCGTCGGGCTGCAGTCGCACCTCGACGAGAGATTGGGCGGGCGAGTATTTCAAGGCGTTGTCGATCAGGTTGGCCAGGCAAATGGCCAGAAGGCTCAAGTCTGTTTGAACGACGCCTTCGTTCCTTTCCGAAACTTTCACGCGCTGGGGATCGCTGCAACTTTGCACACATTCATCCAGCAGCGGCTGCAGCGCACAAGGCCGCAGCTGGGGCTTGAGTTGTTGCTGCTCAAGCCGGTCGTTGACCGTGCAGCGATCGATGATGCCGTTGATGTTGGCCAAGGCGCGGTCGATGCGCTGGCGCTGGGGTCCGGCCACGGGGCTGTCGTCCAGGCTGATGCGCGCCACCGCCAGCGGGGTTTTGAGCTCGTGCGTGAGCATGGCCAAAAAACGCCCCTGCTCTTCGCGCCGCTCGCGTTCGGTATGGGCTTGCTGTTTTAGCAAAGTGGTGTCGAAAACCATTTGCTGGCGCTGCTTTTCCAGATTGCGCGCGCGCAGGCTCAGCAGCACGATCATGAGCAGGCTGTTGACAAAGCCCGGCAGGATGGCGGTGTTCAGATTCGACTCGGCCGCCGTCAGCACGTTCAAGATCGGCAAGGTCGCAGACAGTGTCGCCAGCAGCTGCGCCAGCATGAAACCGATCAAAGCGCTGCGAGGCAGCAGAGGCTGGCTGCTCAGGGTTTGACCCTGCCATGCGCGTGTGCTCATCGCAACCAGCACGAGGCCCACCGCCGTCAACGTCCCAAGAGCGATGTTGATCTGCAGGGCCAGGCGGGCTTGCCCTGCAAAAAACAGGGCCAGTATCGGCACATAAGCGAGCTGCATGCCCGTGATGGTCCACCACACCCAGGGTACAGGCTTGAATTCGTGCAGCAGGATCAGCACGAAAGCTGCACTGAAGAAGGCGTATGCCATGACCAGCAGGGACGTGATGTCGTTCATGGTCGGCGCTGAGAGGTACTGACCCAAGAGCAGGGGCAAATAACCCTGGTGTGCCAGCGCATGGGCCAGCACCGCAGTTTGTTTGATGGCAAAGACCGCGATCAGTACTTCGCGGTGGATCAGCCAGTGCAGCAAAGCCCAGACCAGGGTGGCGGCCAACAAGCCCAGGTAGACGCCATAAAACAGTTCCTGCAGGTGATCGGCTGTGGCGGCTTGATCAAGGGTGAGCACCTCGGCATAGGCAAGCATGGTGCTGGTGCTTTGCAGGCGCAGGTAAATGTTTCGCGGGGTGGGGCTGCCCGGGATGGCGAAGCCATGGTTGAGCGACTTGTAGTCCATGCCCTGCCTCGGGTGATGGTCTCCGCTCATGCGAGCGGCCTGGCCTTGGGCTGAACCTTCCAGCGGATCGAACAGTTCAATGTGGTCGATGTAGGTCGGGCGGATGCGCAGGATCAGCTTTTGTTCCGTGCTGGCGCCAACGTGCAGCCGCAACCAAAAGGCAGATGCCGAGTAGCCCCGAGTCAACACGCCTTGGTAGGGCCTGAAATCCTGTGGACGCTGCTGGACATCGACCAGCGTCATTTGACCCGAAGGGTCTTCCAGCCAGGCGCTTTGTTCGATGAGGTCTTCGGCCTTCGCAGGATGGACCCAAAACGCTGAAAACAATGCCCAGCAGAGCCAGAGAGATGTGCGCATCCCCCGGAGTATAAAAACCGACCAGGTGGCGGCTCGCTGCCCAGCGCGCCGCCACCTCGCGCCCCCTCAGGTCAGCCGCGACGACAGCGCCACAGGCGCCGCACTGCGCCCAGCCTCACGGGCCTGCGCTTGCACCTGCTCGCTGACCATGGCCGCCGTCACGGCCGAGAGTGTCCAGCCCAGGTGGCCGTGGCCGGTGTTGTAGAACACGTTGGCCCGGCGCCCTGCCCCCACGCGCGGCATCATGCTCGGCATCATGGGGCGCAGACCGGCCCAGGGCACGACCTGGCGCGTGCTCACGCCCGGGAAGCACTGCTGCACCCAGCGCACCAGCGGCTCGATGCGGTCGGCACGGATGTCCTTGTTGAAGCCATTGAACTCGGCCGTGCCCGCCACGCGGAAGCGGTCCACACCCAGGCGGCTGGTCACGAGCTTGGTCTCGTCGTCCAGCAGGCTGACCTGCGGCGCGGCCTGCTGGCTCGCCTCGTCGAGCAGGTTGACGGTGATCGAGTAGCCCTTGACCGGGTAGATGTTGACGCGGTCGCCCAGCTGGCGCGCGAGCTCGCGGCTGGCCACACCGGCGCACACCACCAGGCTGTCGAAGTGGTGCTGCTGCACGTCATCGCCGTCCACGGTGGTGACACGGGCCTCGCGACCATCGGACGACACGGCTTGCACCTCGCGGCCCCACACGGTCTGGACGCCCAGGCGCTCGCAGGCCGCGGCCAGGCCTTGGGTGAATTTGTGGATGTCACCGGTCGAGTCGCTTTCGGTGAAATAGCCGCCGTAATAGCTGCCTGCCAGCGTGGGCTCGATGGCTTTCATCTCGTCCGGCGTCACCGCGCGGCGCGGCAGGCCGCCTTTGGCCAGCAGCTGGGACACGCGGCCCGCGTGCTCGAAGCCGGCGCGGTCACGGTAGATGTGCAGGATGCCTTCGCGTTTGAGGTCGAAATCAATGCCTTCAGCGGCCGCCCAGTCGAACAGGAAGTCACGCGCGCGGATCGCCAGGCGCGCGGTCTCGACCGTGTTGCGCTCGTAGTGCGGGATGTTGGCGATGAACTCGGCAAACCACGAAAGCTTGTGCCACGAGGGCTTGGGGTTCACGAGCAAGGGGGCGTCGCTCTTGAGCATCCACTTCAGACCCTTGATGAGGGTCGAGGGGTGCGTCCAGACTTCGGCGTTCGAGGCCGAGAGCTGGCCGCCATTGGCGAACGAGGTCTCCATGGCCGCGTAGCGCTGCTTCTCAAAAAGCGTGACGGCAAAGCCTTTTTTGGCGAGCGCGTAGGCGGTGGTGACGCCGGTGATGCCGCCGCCGATGACGGCGACCGAGGGGGTGTGCAAAGACATGGTGGGCTCCAGAAAACGTCGAGGTGTGGGAGTGGGCGGCACACCTGTGCCACCCACGCCCCCTCTGTGTCTGGAACCTGAGAGATTCACCGGCGCTGGCCGGCTTGCTCCTTCGGTGGGTCGGCAGACGGGGCCGACCGCTCTTCAGAGTGTGGTGCGCGCATCGGTCCTTTGGCCTGAGAGATTCCGGGGCGGTTGCTCCTTCGGCGCTGCATTCAAGCAGTCTCTCCCGACGCGCACAAAAATGTCAGCTCATTTCAGCATGGCAGACAGCGTTTGACAAGCTCGCGCCAGAACAGCGCGCCGGGCGCGATGATGGCGTCGTTGAAGTCGTAACCCGGGTTGTGCACCATGCAGCCGCCGGCCTCGCCCTGGCCGTTGCCGATCAGGAAATAACTGCCGGGCACGCGCTCGAGCATGAAGGCAAAGTCTTCGCTGCCGGTGAGCGGCACGCCTTGCGGCGTGACGCGCTCGGCGCCAAAGAGTTCGGTGGCCAGCGCGGTGGCCAGTTGGGTCGGCCCCTCGTGGTTGACCAGCACCGCATAGCCCTGGCGCCAGTCGATCTCGGCGCGCACGCCAAAGCTGGCGGCCTGGGCCTCGACCAACTCAAACAGGCGCTGCTTGAGCAGCTCGCGCACCTTCGGGTCGAGCGCGCGCAGGCTGAGCTCCATGCGCGCCTCTTGCGGAATCACGTTGTTGGCCTGGCCCGCGTGCAGCGCGCCCACAGTGACCACGGCGGTGTGCAGCGGGTCGACGTTGCGCGCCACCAGGGTTTGCAGCGCCATCACGATGGACGAGGCCGCCACGATGGGGTCGCGGCTTTGGTGCGGCATGGCGCCGTGGCCGCCCACGCCGTGCAGGCGGATGGTGGCGTAGTCGCTCGAGGCCATGGTCGGCCCCTGGCGGAACACGAAGTGACCCGTCGGGTGGCCCGGCATGTTGTGGAAGGCGAAGATCTGGTCGCAGGGGAACTGCTCGAACAGGCCGTCGGCCATCATGGCCAGCGCACCGCCACCGCCCTCTTCGGCCGGCTGGAAGATCAGGTGCACGGTGCCGTCGAACTCGGTGTCCTGCGCGATGGCCTGCGCGGCCGCCAGCAGCGTGGCGGTGTGGCCGTCGTGGCCGCAGGCGTGCATGCGGCCGGGCAACTGGCTCACCCAGGCCTGCGTGCCGCTTTCTTCGATGGGCAGCGCATCCATGTCGGCGCGCAAGCCGATGCTGCGCGTGCTGCTGCCGCGGCGCAGCGAGCCCACCAGGCCAGTCTTGCCCAGACCGCGCGTGACCTGGTAGCCCCAGCCTTCGAGTTTGGCGGCCACCAGGGCGGCGGTGCGGTGCTCTTCAAACGCGAGTTCGGGTTGCTGGTGGATGTCGCGGCGCAGGGCGATGAATTCGCCCACGCGTGTGGTCAGGGCATCGCCCAGGTAGGCGGCAGGCACGTGTGCGTTCATGCGGGCCTCACTGCGGTTGCAGGTTCATGGCCTTGGCGATCGCGCGGTAACGGGCCGTGTTGTCGGCGTAGACCTTGCTCATGGCGGCCAGCGGCTGCGGGCGCGGGATGACCATGGCCTGTGCTTCGAGCGAAGCGCGGATGGCGGGGTCGTTGGCGACTTCGCTCAGCGCCTTGTGCAGGGCCTGCACCACGGGCTCGGGCGTGTCCTTGTGCACGAAGTAGCCGGACCAGGTGTCGAACACAAAGCCCTTGAGCGCGCGGCTGTCGTTGAGCGGCGGCGCTTTCTTGAGCAAGTCCTGGCGCTCGGCCGACAGCACGGCCACGGCCTTGAGCTTGCCGTCGTCGACCAGCGCGACCTGGCCCTTGCCATAGGGCGTCATGAAGATGTCGACCAGGCCACCCATCATGTCCTGGAAGGCCGGCGCCGCGCCCTTGTAGGGCACATGGGTCATGGGCGTGTCGAGCTGCTTGGCCATGTGCTCGCCCAGCAGGTGGTACATGGAGCCCGGGCCCACGCTGGCGTAGGTCAGGGGCTTGCCCTCGGCGGCGGCTTTCTTGATGTAGGCCACCAGCTCGTCGCCGCTGCTGACCGGCAGGTCCTTGCGCGCGAACATGGCCATGGGGTTGAGCGAAATCATCTGCACCAGGCGGAAGTCCTCGCTCTTGTACTTGATGGCCGCATTCGACAGCGGTGCCAGGATCAGCTCGTTGGGCGAGCCCTGGAAAATCATGTGGCCGTCGGCCGGGCTGCCCAGCACTTTTTGCGCGGCGATGCCGCCGCTGGCGCCGCCCAGGTTTTCCACCACCACGGGCTGGCCCAGGTGCTTGGCCAGCGTGGTGTGCACGGTGCGTGCGATCACGTCCGACAGGCCGCCCGCCGGGTAGGGCACCATCAGCGTCACGGGTTTGGACGGGAACTGGGCCAGGGCCGAACCCGCCAGCAGCAGGCCGGTGGTGGCCAGGGCCAGGTGTTTGAACAGTTTGCGCATGCTTTGTCTCCTCGGTGGGTGGTTTGGTGCCATGCTAGGGCCGACTCAAAATGATGTCTAATGCATTGTTGTACATGTTTCAATAACTTTAACATCATGACTCTGGTCCAGCTTCAGCACTTTCTCTGCCTGGCGCGCACACGCTCCTTCGTGCGCGCGGCCGAGCAGCTGTTCATCACGCAGCCGGCGCTCAGCCGCAGCATCAAGGCGCTCGAGGACGAGCTGGGCCAGCTGCTGTTCGACCGCCTGGGCCGGCGCATCGAGCTCACGCTGTTCGGGCAGGAGGTGCTGCGGCGCAGCCGGCTGCTGCTCGAAGACGCCGACGAGCTGCGCCAGTGCGGCCGCTGGGGCTCGGCCGAGGCCACCGGCCGGCTGCGCGTGGGCCTGAGCTCGGGCCCGGGCCTGATGCTCACGGCGCCGCTGCTGGCGCACTGCGCGCGGCATTTCCCGCATTTCCACATCGACGTCTCGCGCGCCAACACCGAAACGCTGACGCGCCAGCTGCGCGAGCGCCAGGTCGATGCGCTGATCGTCGATGTGCGTTCGCTGCAACCCGCCAGCGACCTGCAGGTCGAGCAGCTGCTGGAAATGCCCACGGGCTTTCTGTGCCGCGCGGACCACCCGCTGGCGCGCCTGAAAAAAGTCAGCTTCGCGCAGCTGAGCGCCTACCCGGTGGCCTCGACCCCGCTGAGCGACGAGGTGGCGCGCATCCTGGTCGAACGCTACGGCCAGCAGGCCCACCCGCACAGCCTGGTCACGCTCTCGAGCGACGAGCTCTCGCACCTGATCGAGGTCGCCGAGCACAGCGACGCGGTGGTGCTCGCGATCCGCGCGGCCGGCCCGCGCCTGGTCGAGCTCAACCTCACGCCCGCGCTGCAGGTGCCGGCCCGCTTCGGCCTGGTCACGGTGGCGCGGCGCGCGCAGCCGCCGTTTTTGGAGGTGCTGCGCCAGCTCATGGGCCAGCGCCTGGTCTGAACGCCGCATGCGCCCGCCGGCGCTCTGGCTCACCCCAGCGGGGCTAAGATGCGGGCGAATTCACGCACAAGGCCTGGCATGACGAACGCTTTGCACCACACGGGCTCCCTGGTCGACATTCCCGGCCTGCTGGTGGGCCATGCCCAAAGTCCCGCGCGGCTGAGCGGCTGCACGGTGGTGCTGGCGCCACAGGGCGCGGTGGGCGCGGTCGATGTGCGCGGCGCGGCCCCCGGCACGCGCGAGACCGACCTGCTGCAGCCCGGCAACCTGGTGCAACAGGTGCATGCGGTGCTGCTGTCCGGCGGCAGCGCCTATGGCCTGGACGCGGCCACCGGCGTGATGCGCTGGCTGGAGGCGCGCGGCATCGGCCTGCCCACGGGCCACGGCCTCGTGCCCATCGTGCCGGCCGCGGTGCTGTACGACCTGCCTCTGGTGCGCCCCGGCGACGACCCGCGCGCGCGCCCCGACGCCGCGACCGGCCACGCCGCCTGCGAAGCCGCCAGCAACGCCAGGCCGGCGGCGGGCAATGTGGGGGCTGGCGCCGGAGCCACGGTGGGCAAGCTGTTTGGCCTGGCGCATGCGATGAAGGGCGGCGTCGGCCACGCCTGCGTGCAGGTCGGCCCCTGGCGTGTGGCCGCGCTGATCGCCTGCAACGCGGTCGGCGATGTGCTCGACCCCGCCAGCGGACGCTTGCTGGCCGGCGCGCTCGGGCCCGACGGCCAGCAGCTGCGCGACAGCCAGCGCGCCCTGCTCGCGGGCGAGGCGGCCCAACACCCGCTCGCGGGCACCAACACCACCATCGGTGTCGTGGCCACCAACGCGCGGCTGGACAAGGCGCAGGCGCAGCGCCTGGCCACCAGCGCCCACGATGG
>JACCDU010314448.1_pt1 | contig 48188 bp, 46 predicted proteins | sample 7446081 | NCBI WGS metagenome assembly JACCDU01 (sample SAMN15323447, study PRJNA562643) | freshwater metagenome | isolation source: river surface water | place: USA:Blue River Watershed | collected 2017-08-17 | reverse complement strand
GCTGGACACCACCAGCGAGTCGCACCCCTTCTACACCGGCACCCAGAAGTCGGTGGACAACATGGGCGGCCGCGTCGAGAAGTTCCGCAACCGTTTCGGCAAGACCACGCTGTCCAAGTAATTCGACAGGCGTGTCAGCAAGGGCAGCCCGGGCAACCGGCCTGCCCTTTTGTTTTGCCCCGCACTGCCCCCGCAAACTGTTATCTTCGCCCCCGTGAATCCCGTCAGCCCCGCCATCGTCGCCCAGCAATCCGTGCGCCCGCTGCCGCGCTGGGCGCTGCTGCTGCTGTGCCTGGCCTACCTGCTGCCCGGCTTTGTCGCTCGCTCGCCCTGGAAGCGCTTTGACATCGAGGCCTACGGCTTCATGCTGCAGCTCGCGCGCCCGCTGGCCGAAGGGCCGGCGAACTGGCTGCACCCGACGCTGCTCGGCCAAAGCGAACCCAGCCTCGCGCTGCTGCCGACCTGGCTGGGCGCCTGGGCGATCACGCTCGCGCCCGAAGCCTGGGCGGTGCAGGCGGCGCGCGCGCCCTTTGTGCTCATGCTGGCCCTGACCATGGCGGCCACCTGGTATGCGGTCTACGCGCTGGCGCGTTCACGCGCCGCGCAGCCGGTGGCCTTTGCCTTTGGCGGCGAGGCCCGGCCGACCGACTACGCGCGCACGCTGGCCGATGGCGCGCTGCTCGCGCTGCTCGCCTGCCTCGGGCTGGCACAGCTCTCGCACGAAATCACACCCGCGCTGAGCCAGCTGTGCTTCACCGCCTTGCTGCTGCTGGGCCTGGCCTCGCTGCCGCGCAAGCGGCTCGCCAGCGGTGCCGCGATCACGGCCGGCATGCTCGGCCTCACGCTGTCGGGCGCACCGGTGCTCGCGCTGCTGCTGGGCGCCGGCGGTGTGGGGGTGCGCGTGCTCACGCCGCCCGAGTCCGACCGGCGTGCGCTCAACATGCTCGAGCTTGGCCTGCTCGCGCTGCTGGCCCTGCTGTGCGTGACGCTGGCGGGCGCGCTCGACCTCTGGCGCTGGCGCCTCGTGCCGCACGCGATGGCCGATCTGGGCAAGTTCGCACGCCTGCTGCTGTGGTTCACCTGGCCTGCGGGCCCGCTCGCGCTGTGGGCGCTGTGGCGCTGGCGCGGGCAGCGCGGACAAGGCTGGCGGCTGCCGCACATCGGCCTGCCGCTGTGGTTCGCCCTGGTCACTGTGGGCGCGACCTGGTTCACCGGCCTGTCCGACCGCGCGCTGCTCTCGAGCCTGCCCGCCATCGCAGCGCTCGCGGCCTTTGCGCTGCCCACGCTGCGGCGCAGCGTGGGCGCGCTGATCGACTGGTTCACGCTGCTGTTCTTCAGCGTGGGCGCACTCGTGATCTGGACCGTCTGGCTCGCCATGGAAACCGGCTGGCCCGCTCAGCCCGCGCGCAACGTCGCGCGCAGCGCCCCCGAATTCGTGCACAGCTTCGCCTGGCCCGCACTGCTGGTCGCGGTCGCCGCCACGCTGGCCTGGCTGGGCCTGGTGCGATGGCGCACCCGCAGCCACCGGCAGGCGCTCTGGAAAAGCCTGGTGCTGCCGGCCGCCGGCACCACGCTGGGCTGGCTGCTGCTGATGACGCTGTGGCTGCCCCTGCTCGACCATGGCCGCAGCTATGCGCCGCTGATCGCCAAGGTGCAGGCGCTCCACCCCCAGGCGCGCTGTGTGCAGAGCATCGGCCTGAACAACGCTCAAAACGCAGCACTCATGGTGCACGGCCAACTGCAGCTGCGCCAGGCGGGACGCCCGAGCGCAGATTGCGATTGGCTGATCACCAACAACCACAGCGTGGGCGCGCTGCAGCGCCGACTCGCCGACTGGGGCTGGCAGGAAGCACAGCGTCTGCGCCGCCCCACCGACAACGACGAAACCCTGGTCATCTTCCGCCCGGCCGCGCCCTGACATGTCCGAGTTGCGTGTGGTCCTGCGCCACGCCGGCACGGTGCTGGTGGGGCAACTGGCGGTGATGGCCTTCAGCGTGGCCGACACCCTGATCGCGGGCCGCCACAGCCCACAGGCGCTCGCGGTGCTCTCGCTGGCCTCGTCCATTTACATCAGCGTCTATGTCGCGCTCAACGGCCTGGTGCAGGCGCTGCTGCCGGTCTGGGCCGAGTTGCATGGCGCGGGCCGCACGGTGGCGCTCGGGCGCTCGGTGCGCCAGGCGCTGTATGTCTGCGCGGGTGCGAGCGTGCTGGGCATCGCCGCGCTGTGCTGGCCCGAGCCCTGGCTGCGCGCGACCGCGGTGCCCGAGGCGCTGTGGCCCGAGGTGCGCCAGTACCTGCAGGTGCTCGCGCTCGCGCTGGTGCCCTCGCTGCTGTTTCGGCTCTACGGCACGCTCAACCAGAGCCTGGGCCTGCCGCGGCTCGTGACGTGGCTGCAGGCCGGCGCCCTCTTCGTCAAGGTGCCGCTGTCGGCGCTGCTGACCTTCGGCTGGGGCGCCTGGGTCGGCCTGGGCGTGGTCGGCTGCGCCTGGGCCACGCTCGCGGTCAATGCGCTCATGCTGGCCACGGGCATCGCACTGTTGCGCACGCAGGAGCTCTACCGGCCCTACCGTTTCTGGCGCCGCCTCGAGGCGCCCGACGGCGCGCAGCTGCGGCGCTTTCTCGCGCTCGGCATCCCGGCGGGGCTGTCGATCATGGTCGAGGTGACCTCGTTCACGCTGATGGCGTTGTTCATCGCGCGCCTGGGCGAAGTGGCGCTCGCCAGCCACCAGATCGCTGCCAGCCTGGCCGCCGTGCTCTACATGGTGCCGCTGTCGCTGGGCATCGCCACCAGCGCGCGCGTGGGCTACTGGCTCGGTGCAGGCCAGGGCGCACGGGCACGCCAGGCTGCGCGCACCGGCCTGCTGCTGGCCGCGGTGCTGGCGCTGCTGGGCGCCGGGGCCCTGGCGCTGGGGCGCGAGGCACTCGCCGGGTTCTTTGCGAAGGACCGCGCCGTCGCCGCGGCGGCGGCGCTGTGGCTCGGCTGGGTCGCCTGGTACCACCTGGCGGATGCGCTGCAGGCGGTCTGCGTGTTCGTGCTGCGCTGCTGGCGTGTGACGCTCTCGCCGCTGCTGATCTACACCGCCCTGCTTTGGGGCGGCGGCCTGTGGGGCGGCTACCTGCTGGCCTACGAAGGCCTGGGCCCCTGGCCCGCGCAGCGCTCGGTGGCGAGTTTCTGGCTTGCGAGCACGCTCGCGCTCGCGGTCGTGTCGGTGCTGTTTTTGCTGCGGCTGCGCCAGGCCATGCGCCCAGCGCTCAGGCCGAGGCCGGCAGCAGACGCTGGATCGGAAACACGAGCATGAAGCGCGAACCCACGCCCGGCTGGCTTTCGATGCGCAACTCGCCGCCATGGCGCTGCACCACATGCTTGGCAATGGCCAGGCCCAGGCCGGTACCGCCGCTCTCTCGCGAGCGGCTGCGGTCGACCCGGTAAAAGCGTTCGGACAGGCGCGGCAGGTGCTCGGCGGCAATGCCCGGCCCGCTGTCGCGCACCGCAAACACCAGCGTCTGCGCCTGACGCTGCCAGTCGACCTCGATGCGGCCGCCCGCGGGCGTGTAGCGCACCGCATTGCTGACCAGGTTCGACAAGGCGCTCAGCAGCTCGCTGCGAGCACCCAGCAGGGCCGCGCCCGGCAAGGGGCCGAACACGATCTCGTGCACCGGCGCGCCGCCGTCGCCCTGCAGCGCCGACAGGGCACGTGCATCGCTCTCGATTTGGGAGAGCAGGGCCTGCAGGTCCACCGCCTCGGCCGAACCCGGCGGCGGGCTGCCCTCGAGCTGCGACAGCGTGAGCAGGTCATGCACCAGGCTTTGCATGCGGCTGGCCTGCACCGCCATCAGGTTCAGGTAATGCTGCTGCTCCTGCGCAGGCAAGGGCAGCGTCTGCAGCGTCTCGACAAAGCCCGCCAGCACCGTGAGCGGGGTGCGGATTTCATGCGAGACATTGGCCACGAAGTCGCGGCGCATGGCCTCGGCCTGCGCGAGCGCGGTGATGTCTCGCGTGAGCAGCAGCTGCTGGCCTTCGCCGTAAGGGTGCAGCTGCAGCGAAAGTTTGAGGCTGCGCGAGAGCGAGACGCTGCGGCCTTCGATCACGACCTCGTGCGCGTGCGCGCTTTGCTGGTAATAACGCGTGAACACGGGCTCGCGCACCAGGTGCACCACGTGCTGGCCGCGGTCGCGCTCGGCATCGATGCCCAGGTGCTGGCTGGCGGTGGCGTTGCACCAGGCGATGCGTCCTTGCGCGTCGAGCAGCGTCACGCCGTTGGGCGAGGCCTCGATCGCGCTCAGGAATTGCTGCAGGCGCTCGGCATGGCGCTGCACCTCGCGCTCTTTCAGGCGCAGCAGGCGGCGGATGCGGTCAGAAACTTCACGCCACACGCCGGCAAGCCTCGGCGGCTCGCCCTCCGGTCCGCTGCGAAACCACTGCTCGAGCCGGTGCGCGCGCCACAACTGCAGCCCGCCCCACAGCACACTGGCGGCCCAGCCCATCAGCGCGGCCGCAGCCAGTCCGCCCCACCACCAGCCCGCCAGGGCGGCCAGGGCGCTGCACAGCAGCAAAGACCCAAGGTACACCAGCATGGCGTCAGGCGAGCGCTTGCGCGCTGAGGCGGTAGCCGGCACCGCGCACGGTTTCGATCATCTTGCCGGCCTCGCCGAGCGCCTCGCGCAGGCGCTTGACATGCACATCGACCGTGCGTTCCTCGATGTAGACATGGTCGCCCCAGACCTTGTCGAGCAAGGCACCCCGGGTGTGCACGCGCTCCGGATGCCGCATGAAGTGCTGCAAAAGCTTGAATTCGGTCGGACCGACTTTCAGCGGCTGCTCTTGCCAGCTCACGCGGTAGGTGTCGGTGTCCATCACCAGCGGTCCCACGCTGAGCACGCCGCCAGCCTGCTCGGGCACGCGACGGCGCAGCACTGCGCGGATGCGCGCCAGCAGTTCGCGCGGCGAGAAGGGCTTGACGATGTAGTCGTCGGCGCCAGCGTCGAGGCCGGCAATGCGGTCGGGCTCGTCGCCGCGCGCGGTGATCATGAGGATGGGCACCTGGCGGGTGCGCGGGTGGCTGCGCCAGCGCTTGGCCAGGCTCAGGCCGCTTTCGCCAGGCAGCATCCAGTCGAGCAGGATCGCGTCGGGCAGGGCCTCATCGAGTTCCTTTTGGGCGGCCACCGCGTCCATGGTCCAGACGGGCTGGAAGCCGTTGTGGCGCAGGTTCACGGCCATCAGTTCAGCGATCGCGGGCTCGTCCTCGACGATCAGGATCCTCGGCACCTGCTTCATTGGACGGCGGATTCGATGTCCGACATCGCGGTGTGGCGCACGTCGGCGCCCTTGACCACGTAGATGATGAATTCGGCGATGTTCTTGGCGTGGTCGCCGATGCGCTCGATGGCCTTGGCCACGAACAGCAGGTCCAGGCTGGCCGAAATCGTGCGCGGGTCTTCCATCATGTAGGTGACCAGTTTGCGCAGGAAGCCGTCGAACTCGGCGTCGATCAGGTCGTCCTCCTTGAGGATCACGAGCGCGGTCTGCACATCGAGGCGCGCGAACGCGTCGAGCGCCTTGCGCAGCAGGCCCGAAGCCAGGTCGGCCGCCACACGCAGCTCGGAAGCGGGCAGCGAGCGGGTGATGCCCTGGTCGACGATGAGTTTGACCATGCGCGCGATGCGCTCGGACTCGTCGCCCGCGCGCTCGAGGTTGCCGGTGATCTTGGAGATCGCCATCAAGAGGCGCAGGTCGCGCGCGGTGGGCTGGCGCCGCGCGATGATGGACGAGAGCTCGCGGTCGATGTCGACCTCCATCGCGTTGACCTGGCGCTCGCTGGCGATCACCTGGTCGGCGACCTCCACGCTGAACTGCGAGAGCGCATAGACCGCATGGCGGATCTGCGATTCGACCAGGCCGCCGAGCTCGAGCACGCGAGAAGACACGCCCGAGAGTTCGGCGTCGAATTGGCTGGAAATGTGTTTGTCCATGAAGGTCTCCTGTCGATGCTCAGCCGAAACGGCCCGTGATGTAGTCCTCAGTCTCCTGGCGCTGGGGCTTCATGAAGATCTGTTCGGTCTGGCCGAACTCGATCAGCTCGCCCAGGTACATGTAGGCGGTGTAGTCGGACACGCGCGCAGCCTGCTGCATGTTGTGCGTCACGATGGCCACCGTGTAGTCGTGCTTGAGCTCGCCGATCAGGTCTTCGACCTTGGCGGTCGAGATCGGGTCCAGCGCCGAGGTCGGCTCATCGAGCAGGATGACCTTGGGCTTGACGGCCACGGTGCGTGCGATGCACAGGCGCTGCTGCTGGCCACCCGAGAGCGACAGGCCGCTTTGGCCCAGCTTGTCCTTGACCTCGTTCCAGATCGCGGCCTTGGTCAGCGCCCACTCGACACGGTCGTCCATTTCGGAGCGGCTGAGGTTTTCATAGAGCTTCACGCCGAAGGCGATGTTGTCGTAGATCGACATGGGAAAAGGCGTGGGCTTTTGGAACACCATGCCCACGCGCGCGCGCAGCAAGTTGAGGTCTTGCTTGGCGTCGAGGATGTTCTCGCCGTAGAGCTTGATTTCGCCCTCGGCACGCTGGCCCGGATAGAGGCTGTACATGCGGTTGAGCGTGCGCAAAAGCGTCGACTTGCCGCAGCCCGAGGGCCCGATGAAGGCCGTGACCTTGCCTTCGGCGATGTCGAGGTGGATGTTTTTCAGGCCCTTGAAGGTGCCGTAATAGAAATCGAGGTTGCGGATCTCGATCGCGTTTTTCGTGTCGGTGGCCACAGCGGTCATGGTCTTGTCCATTGGAAAATCAGCGGGGGGCTTTGTCGCGGAAGAACACGCGCGCAATGATGTTGAGCGCCAGCACGGTGAGTGTGATCAGGAGCGCGCCGCCCCAGGCCAGGCGCACCCAGTTGTCGTAGGGACTCATGGCGAACTGGAAGATCACCACCGGCAGGTTGGCCATGGGCGCGTTCATGTTGGTCGAGAAAAACTGGTTGTTGAGCGCGGTGAACAGCAGCGGCGCGGTCTCGCCGCTGATGCGCGCCAGCGCCAGCAACAGCCCTGTCATGACGCCCGCGCGCGCGGCGCGCAGCGTGACGAAGGTCGCCACCTTCCAGCGCGGCGCGCCCAAAGCGAACGCCGCCTCGCGCAGGCTGCCAGGCACCAGGCGCAGCATGTTCTCGGTGGTGCGCACCACCACCGGGATGGCGATCAGCGCGAGCGCCACCGAACCGGCCCAGCCCGAGAAATGCTTGACCTGCGCGACCAGCACCGCATACACGAACAGGCCCAGCACGATCGAGGGGGCGGAGAGCATGATGTCGGTCACAAAACGCGTGAGGCTGGCGGTCTTGCTCTGGTCGCCGTATTCGGCAAGGTAGACGCCGGCAAAGATGCCGATCGGTGTGCTCACCAGCGCCGTCACGCCCACCATCAGCAAGCTGCCGACGATGGCGTTGGCCAGGCCACCGCCGTCCGAGCCCGGCGCCGGGGTCGACTGTGTGAACATGGCCCAGTCGAGCGCGGCAAAGCCGTTCTTGAAGAGCACAAAGAGGATCCACATCAGCACGAACAGGCCCAGGCCCATGGCCGACATCGACAGGGTCAGGCCAATGCGGTTGGCCAGTTGGCGTCGTTGGTAAATCGCTTTGTCCATATGGATGTGCTCAGGTCTTGGTGCCCTTGGCCTTTTCGGCGCGCAGGAGCATGAATTTGGCGAGCGACAGCACCACGAGCGTGATGATGAAGAGCAGGAAACCCAGCGCGAACAGCGCCGAGAGGTGGAAGTCGGCGGCCTCGCCGAATTCGTTGGCCAGCGTCGAGGCGATCGACGAGCCCGGCGAAAAGAGCGAGGCCGACAGGCGCTGCGAGTTGCCGATCACAAAGGTCACGGCCATGGTTTCGCCCAGGGCCCGGCCCAGGCCCAGCATGACACCGCCGACCACGCCCTTTTGCGTGTAGGGCAGCACGATGTGGCGCACCACCTCCCAGGTGGTGCAACCCAGGCCATAGGCCGACTCGCGCAGCACGGGCGGCACGATCTCGAAGACGTCGCGCATCACGGCGGCGATGAAGGGCAGGATCATGAACGCGAGCACGATGCCGGCCGCCAGAATGCCGATGCCGTTCATGGCACCGCCAAACAGGCTGCCGATGATCGGCATCTGGCCCAAAGTGGACTGCAAGGCCGGCTGGCCGTATTCGGCGAACAGCGGCGCGAAGATGAACAGACCAAACATGCCGTAGATGATGGAAGGCACAGCGGCCAGCAATTCGATGGCGGTGCCCAGCGGGCGGCGCAGCACCACGGGGCAGGTCTCGGTGAGGAAGAGCGCGATGCCGAAGGACAGCGGCACGGCGATCAACAGCGCGATCGCCGCGCTGGCCACGGTGCCGAAAATCGCGATGGCGGCGCCAAACTCGTCGTTGACGATGTCCCACTCGACGCGCCAGATGAAGTTCAAGCCGAACTTGGACAGGGCCGGCCAGGCATTGACCAGCAAGGAAACGATGATGCCCATCAAGGCCACGAGCACCATCATCGAAAACAGCCAGGTGATCTTGTGGAAAAAGAAGTCCTGCCAGCGCTGACGCCGCACCACCGCCATCACGCGGGCTTCGGTGTGTGCGGCGGGCGGATCGTGCGGCAGGCTCATGTCGAATCCTTGGGTGTATTGCATCGGGGCATGCACTTTCTGTGGGCACGCCCCTGCCCTTTCGGGCAAGGGCTTGCAGGTGACAGCTCAGCTTGAAAGTCAGTTCTTGATCTGGGTCCAGACGCGCTGGCGGATCTGTGCGGTCAAGGCATCGGGCAGCGCCACGTAGTCGAGCTCTTCGGCCATTTTCTTGCCGTTCTTGAAGGCCCAGTCGAAGAACTTGATCACGTCCTTGGATGCCGCCTTGTCGGCCGGCTCCTTGTACATCAGGATGAAGGAGGCAGTGCTGATCGGCCAGCTGGTCGCGCCCTTGGCGTTGACCATGGAAATGCCCATGCCCGGCACGCTGAACCAGTCGGCACCCGCGGCGGCCGCCGCAAACGTCACATCGTCGGGGCTCACGAACTTGCCGTCGGCGTTTTGCAGCTGCAGGAAGTTCATGTTGTTTTTCTTGACGTAGGCGTACTCGACGTAGCCGATCGCGCCCTTGACGCGGTTGACGTTGGCGGCCACGCCCTCGTTGCCCTTGCCGCCGACCGAGGAGTCGGCCGGCCACTTGACGGCCGCACCCTTGCCGACCTTGTCGGCCCAGTCCTTGCTGACAGCGCTCAGGTAATCGGTGAAGTTGAAGGTCGTGCCCGAGCCGTCGGCGCGGTGCACCACGGTGATCGCCTGGTTCGGCAGCGCCTTGCCCGGGTTGAGCGCGGCCAGCTTGGCGTCGTTCCACTTGCTGATCGTGCCCAGGTAGACCTCGGCGAGCACCGGGCCGGTGATGCGCAGCTCACCCGGCTTGAAACCTTCGAGGTTCACCACGGGCACCGTGCCGCCGATGATGGCCGGGAACTGCACCATGCCGTCCTTGTCGAGGTCGGCGCCCGACAGCGGCGCGTCGGTCGCGCCAAAGGCCACGGTCTTGGCGCGGATCTGGCGGATGCCGCCCGAGGACCCGATCGACTGGTAGTTCAGACCCACATTGGTCTCTTTCTTGTAGGCCTCGGCCCACTTCGCGTAGATCGGGTAGGGAAAGGTCGCGCCGGCGCCGGTGATGTCGGCCGCGACCGCGGTCAGCGCCGCGGCGGTCAGGCCTAGGGCGGCCAGCAGGGATTTGAGCTTGAGCATGTGAACTCCGAAATGAAGGATGGTTCGTGAACCCGGCACCTTTTGGACACCGGACAGCGCTCACTGTATGAAGGCATTGTGACAAGAGTGTGTCAAAAACACCCTGAAAAAACCTTGTTTTTTGCGTCATCAGCCCGACACGGACGCCCCCTAGAGTGCAGGGCCAGCCCCGCTTTGCGGCCTTTTGTTTTTAAAAAACCACCATGTCCAATCCACTGGCCCACGCCGACCACCAGCCCACCAACCCCAGCGCCAACGAACACCTGCACGACGTGCTGGCGCGCAGCCTGCAGCGCCGGCATTTGCTCAAGCTCGGCGCCGGCAGCGCTGCCGCCGCATTCCTCGCTGGCCCCTCGGTCTGGGCGGCCGCGCCTGCCCGCGCCCGCCCCCTGCTTGGCTTCAAACCCGTGGCCGCTTCGACGGCCGACGCCGTGCGCGTGCCCGAGGGCTACACCGCCACACCCTTCGTGCCCTGGGGCACCCCGCTGTTCAGCCAGGGCCCCGGCGCCCGCTGGCGCGGCGATGGCCGCGAGGGCGCGGCCGAACAGGCCCGCCAGGTCGGCGACAACCACGACGGTCTGCATTTCTTCCCGATCGACGGGCGCTCCAGCCAAGAGGGTCTGCTGGTCATGAACCACGAGTACAACACCACGACCAAGGCCTCCTCGTACAGGCACTACCTCACACTGTTTGGCGCCGAGCCGGCGCCTGCCGACACCTCCGATCGCGTCGACAAGGCCATCAACGCCTGCGGCTGCTCGGTCATCCATGTGCGCCGCGAAGCGCAAGGCGACTGGCGCGTCGTGCTCGACTCGCCCTTCAACCGGCGCATCACCGCGGCTACGCCCATGCAGCTCACGGGGCCGGCCGCGGGCGACGCACTGCTGCAAACCCGCGCCGACCCGAGCGGCACGCTCGTGCTGGGCACGCTCAACAACTGTGGCAACGGCTTCACGCCCTGGGGCACCTACCTGACGTGTGAGGAAAACTTCAACAACAACTTCGGCACCACCGTCGAGCCCCAGGTCGATGGCCGCAGCGCCGCGCACAAGCGCTACGGCATCAGCGCCGGCGCCACGGGCTACGCCTGGGAAACCCAGCACGAGCGCTTCGACTACAAAAAAGAGCCCCACGAAGCCAACCGCTTCGGCTGGATCGTCGAGATCGACCCCTTCGACCCCCAGTCGACCCCCAAAAAGCGCACCGCGCTCGGCCGCTTCAAGCACGAAAACGCCGCCTGGCGCCTCACGCCCGACGGCCGCGTGGTGGTCTACATGGGCGACGACCAGGCCAACGACTACATCTACAAGTTCGTCTCCGAGGGCCGCTACAAGCCCGGCGACCGGGTGCACAACGCCAAGCTGCTCGACGCAGGCCAACTCTATGTGGCCCGCTTCGACGACGGCCAGACCAGCGGCGACTTCATGGGCACGGGCGAGTGGCTGTTGCTCGACAAGGCCAGAAACCCCTTGCTGCGTGACGATCCGGACTGGGCGAACCAGGCCGCAGTGCTGGTGCATGCACGGCTCGCGGCCGACAAGCTCGGGGCCACCAAGATGGACCGTCCCGAGTGGGTCGCGGTGCACCCGAGCACGGGCGAGGTCTATGTGACGCTGACCAACCACAACGCGCGCAAGAACACCGACGACGCCAACCCGCGCGCGGGCAATGTGCATGGGCAAATCGTGCGCTGGCGCGAACGTGGCGGCGATGCGAGCGCCAGCACCTTCGCGTGGGACATCTTTGTGCTGGCCGGCAACCCGCTGGCCCACCCCGACCGCAGCGACCTGCGCTCGGGCTCGGCCAACGTCACGGTGGACAACCACTTCAACAGCCCGGACGGCCTGGCCTTCGACCCCTACGGGCGGCTGTGGATCCAGACCGACGGCAACTATTCGAACACGCAGGCGTTTGCGGGTCAGGGCAACAACCAGATGCTGGCGGCCGACCCGCGCACCGGAGAAATCCGCCGCTTCCTGGTCGGCCCCAAGGCCTGCGAGATCACCGGCATCGCCTTCACGCCCGACCACAAAACCCTGTTCGTCAACGTCCAGCACCCGGGCGAGGAAGGCGAAAGCCACTGGCCCGACGGCGGCAACGCAATGCCGCGTTCGGCGACCGTGATCGTGACCAAGAACGACGGCGGCGTGATCGGGACCTGAGCCCGCCGCGTGCGCCACCAGCCCCGCCTTGGCGGGGCTTTTTTCATCGCACTGTCACGCAGCTGTCACACGCCATGGGCAAGCTTGGCGCATGCCCATGCACGAAATCACCGACCACCAGATGGCGCAGCTGCGCGAAGACCTGCTCGACTCGCTCGACGAAGAGTTTGAGCTCGAGATGGAGGACCGCCTCGGCGAAGACGCGGGCCGCCCCGGCGAACCGCATTCGAGCCGCATCCGCTACTTTCGCGAGCTGCTGCGCCTGCAGACCGAGCTGGTCAAGCTGCAGGACTGGGTGGTGCACAGCCGCCACCGCATGGTGATCCTGTTCGAGGGCCGCGACGCCGCCGGCAAGGGCGGCGTGATCAAGCGCATCACGCAGCGCCTGAACCCGCGCGTGTGCCGTGTGGCCGCCCTGCCCGCGCCCAACGACCGCGAGAAAACCCAGTGGTATTTCCAGCGCTACGTGAGCCACCTGCCGGCGGCGGGCGAGATCGTGCTGTTCGACCGCAGCTGGTACAACCGCGCAGGCGTCGAGCGCGTCATGGGCTTTTGCTCGGACGAGGAGTACGAGGAATTTTTCCGCAGCGTGCCCGAGTTCGAGAAGATGCTGGTGCGCAGCGGCATCCAGCTCGTCAAATACTGGTTCTCGATCAGCGACGACGAGCAGCACCTGCGCTTTGTCGGCCGCATCCAGGACCCGCTCAAGCAGTGGAAGCTCAGCCCCATGGACCTGGAGAGCCGCCGCCGCTGGGAAGACTACACGCGCGCCAAGGAAACCATGCTCGAGCGCACCCACATCGCCGAGGCGCCGTGGTGGATCGTGCAGGCCGACGACAAAAAGCGCGCGCGGCTGAACTGCATCGCCCACCTGCTCGGCCAGGTGCCTTACCACGAGGTCGCGCACACCGATGTGCAGCTGCCCGAGCGCGTGCGCCACCCCGACTACATCCGCCACCCGGTGCCGCCCGAGATGTTCGTGCCCGAGAAGTACTGACGCTGCCTTGACGGCGTCACAGCGGCGTCACATTGACGTCACATAATGGCGTGAAGCAGTCTCTCCGCACGCCATGCAAGCCAAGCACCTCTTCGCCGCGATCGACCTCGGCTCCAACAGTTTCCGCCTGGAAATCGGCCAGCTCGAAGCAGGTCATCTGCGCCGCGTCGAGTACCACAAGGAAACCGTGCGCCAGGGCAACGGGCTCGATGAAGAGCGCAATCTGACCGACGAGGCCATGCAGCGTGGCTGGGCCTGCCTCGCGCGCTTTGGCGAGCGCCTGGCGGGCTTTCGCGCTCCCAACGTGCGCGCGGTGGCCACGCAAACGCTGCGCGAGGCGCGCAACCGCGAGGTCTTCCTGCAAGAGGCGCAGCGCATCCTGGGCTTCCCGATCGAGGTGATCGCAGGCCGCGAGGAGGCCCGCCTGATCTACCTGGGCGTCTCGCACCTGCTGCCGCAGTCCGATGAGCGGCGACTCGTGGTCGACATTGGCGGACGCTCGACCGAATTCATCCTGGGCCAGGGCCACGAAGCGCAGACGCTGGAGTCTTACCGCGTGGGCAGTGTCGCCTGGTCGATGAAGTATTTTCCCAACGGCCAGTGGAGCATGGGCGCATTTCGCAGTGCCGAAGTCGCGGCCAAAGCCATTCTCGACGAAGCGCTGAGCCTGTACCCGCCCAGCGCCTGGGACAGGGCCTATGGCTCTTCGGGCACCATCGGCGCGGTGCACGACATTTTGCTGGCGGCAGGTTGGCCCGAAGGGCTGATCACGCGCGAGGCCCTCGACTGGCTGCGCGAACGGCTGGTCAAGGCGCAAAAGCCCGAGCGGCTGCAGCTCGAAGGCCTCAAGGACGAACGCCGCCCCGTGCTTGGCGGCGGTCTGGCGGTGCTGCGCGCGGTGTTCGACCTGTTGCAAATCGACGAAATGCATGCGGCGCAAGGCGCGCTGCGCCACGGTGCACTGTTCGACCTGATCGACCGCGAAAACCCCGAGGCCGATGTGCGTTCCGGCAAGGTCGACTGGCTCGCTCGCCGCTTCAATGTCGATCTGGGGCAGGCCGAACGCGTGGGCCGCGCGGCCACCGGCCTGCTTGGCCAGATCGCCGCGGGCCAAGACGCCGAACGCCAGCAGCGCAAGCTGCAATGGGCTGCGCGGCTGCACGAGATCGGCATCCAGATCTCGCACAGCGACTACCACAAGCATGGTGCTTACATCCTCGAAAACACCGACATGCCGGGCTTCACCCTCGATGAGCTGCATCGCCTGGGCCTGCTCGTGCTCGGTCACCGCGGCAAATTGCGCAAGCTCGACCTGGCCCTGGACGACGCCGATTTTGTGCGGCAGTTGCTCGCGCTGCGCCTGGGCGTGATCCTGTGCCATGCACGCCGGGAACCGCAGACCGAAGGCCTGGCGCTCACGCACGACGTCCGCTACCAGCACTTCCGGCTGACGCTGCCCACCGGCTGGGAAGCGCAATACCCGCAATCGGCGCACTTGCTGCGCGAAGAAACCGCCGCCTGGCAAAAGACCGCTTGGGGCTTTTCGGTGCACAGCGCCGAAGCCGGCTGAGCGGCCAGGCCCTCGCCCCGAGGCTCGCGAGCGCCGACAGCCTGTCATCTGCCCGTCATATATTTCCATTACCATGGAAATATGGAAGAAAAAGACGTCATCAAAGCCCTCGCCGCGCTGGCTCAGCCCAACCGCCTGCAGGTCTTCCGTGCACTCGTGGTGGCGGGCCAGCAAGGCGCCACGCCCGGCCAGCTCAGCGCGTCCCACGGGTTGGCCAACGCCACGCTCTCATTTCACCTCAAGGAGCTGGCGAGCGCCGGTCTGATCAGCCAGGAACGCAACGGGCGCCACCTGATCTACCGTGTGGCCTTCGGCCAGATGAACCGTCTGCTCGCCTACCTCACCGAAAACTGCTGCCAAGGCGCCGAAACCTGCCTCGACGCCTCGTCCACCGCCTGTCACTGCTGAACGACCACCGCCATGAGCACCATGCCCCGCCCCTTGAACGTCCTTTTCCTGTGCACCCACAACTCGGCCCGCAGCATCCTGGCCGAAGCCCTGCTCAACCACTTGGGTCATGGCCGCTTCAAGGCCTATTCGGCCGGCAGCAGCCCGCGCGAAAACCAAAAGCCCAATCCGCTGGCCATCGAGACGCTGGCCCATGCGGGCATCTCGACCGAAGGCCTGTCCAGCAAGAGCTGGGATGTGTTCGCCACGTCCGATGCACCACAGATGGACCTCGTGATCACGGTCTGCGACAACGCGGCCGGCGAGGTCTGTCCTTATTGGCCAGGACAGCCGGCCACGGCGCACTGGGGCTATGCCGATCCGTCCGAGGGGGACGGCGACGAGGCGCGCCAGCGCGAGGCCTTCCGACAAACGCTGCACCTGATCCGCAAGCGGCTGGAGATCTTCGTGAACCTGCCCGCAGCGAGCCTGGGCCGCCTGTCGATCGAGAAAACCGCGCGCGCGCTCGCGAAGGACGCGGCATGAGCGTGCCATGCGACGTGACGGCCCAGGCCGCAGTTCAAGCGCCGATGGGCTTTTTCGAGCGTTACCTGACGCTCTGGGTGCTGCTGTGCATCGTGCTGGGCATCGCACTCGGGCAATTCTTCCCGACCGCGTTCCAGGCGGTCGGCGCGATGGAAGTCGCGCAGGTCAACCTGCCCGTGGGCCTGCTGATCTGGGTCATGGTGATCCCCATGCTGGTCAAGGTGGACTTCGGCGCGCTGCACGAAGTGCGCCAGCATGTGCGCGGCATCGGCGTGACGCTGTTCGTGAACTGGCTCGTCAAGCCGTTCTCGATGGCTTTCCTCGGCTGGCTCTTCATCCGCCACTGGTTCGCGCCGCTGTTGCCGGCCGAGCAGATCGACAGCTACATCGCCGGCCTGATCCTGCTCGCGGCCGCGCCCTGCACGGCCATGGTTTTCGTCTGGAGCCGCCTGACCCACGGCGACCCGCTGTTCACGCTCTCGCAGGTCGCGCTCAACGACACCATCATGGTGTTCGCATTCGCGCCGCTGGTGGGCTTTTTGCTGGGCATCTCGGCCATCACCGTGCCGTGGGCGACGCTGGTGACCTCGGTCGTGCTCTACATCGTGATCCCGGTGCTGCTCGCGCAGTGGTGGCGCAAGGGGCTGCTGGCCAAAGGGCAGGACGCGCTGGAGGCCGTCATGGCCCGGATCGGCCCCTGGTCGATCGCGGCGCTGCTGGCCACGCTGGTGCTGCTGTTTGCCTTCCAGGGCGAGGCGATCCTCGCGCAGCCGCTCGTGATCGCGCTGCTCGCGGTGCCGATCCTGATCCAGGTCTTCTTCAACGCGGCGCTGGCCTACGGGCTCAATCGCCAGCTGGGGGAAAAGCATTCGGTGGCCTGCCCTTCGGCCCTGATCGGTGCCTCCAACTTCTTCGAACTGGCCGTGGCCGCGGCGATCAGCCTCTTTGGTTTTCAGTCGGGTGCGGCACTGGCCACCGTGGTCGGCGTGCTGATCGAGGTGCCGGTGATGCTGCTGGTGGTCAAGGTGGTCAACCGCAGCCGCGACTGGTACGAACGAAAACCGTGATACGATATAAACGGTATATACCGTTTCAAGGAGATTGCTTCATGGCCACCACCCGCAAACCCGCGACCAAACCCGCGACCAAACCCATCGCCAAACAGGCCGCGCCGGCCCCGGTGAAGGCGGCCGCAGCGCCCAAGACCCTGAAAGCCCCTGCACCCCAAACCGCCAAGCCCACCGCCCCCAAAGCCGAGAAGAAAGGCAAGCCGGAGAAGGTCAAGGTGGTGCGCGACAGCTTCACCATCCCCAAGAGCGAATACGCCGCCATCGCCGAGCTCAAAAAGCGTGCGCTTGCGCAGGGCAGCGAAGTCAAGAAAAGCGAACTGCTGCGCGCCGGCCTTATGCTGCTGGCGGCGGCCTCGGACGCCGCCTTCGGCAAGGCCCTCGCGCAGGTGCCAACGCTCAAGACCGGCCGTCCTGGCAAGGCCTGATCAGAGCTTGTCGGGGGTCGTGACCGAGAGGATCACGGTCTGGTCCTGCGCCTCGCGCTGGCGCCCGCGCAACCACCAGACCGCGCCTTTGCGGATCGCGCAGGGCACCGGCCCCATGCCCAGCAACTGCGCGACCACCTGACCCAGGCTGGGCTGGTGCCCCACCAACAGCACCGGGTACTTGGCATCGGGCCAGCCCGCCGTTTCCAGCACGTCCTGTACGCTGGCACCGGGCGAGAGTGCATCGCGCAGCTTGTACTTGCGCCCCAGCGCTTTCACCGTCTGCTCGGCGCGCACCGCCGGGCTGCACAGGATGCGCGTGCCCTCGGGTAACTGGTGATCAAGCCACTGGGCCATGCGGGCCGCGTGCTTCTCGCCCTTGGGCGTGAGGCGGCGCTGCAGGTCGTCCCCACCCTCCTCGAGCTCGTGAGCCTCGGCGTGGCGCCACAAAATCAAGTCCATCTCAGCCTCCCTGCATGTAACGCTGCATCAGCCGCTGCTGGGCTCCGTCCGCCTTGCGTCGGCTCTGCGGCACGGCGGTGTAGCGGCCATCGGGCTGCATGAGCCAGGCGTCGCGTTCATCGTGCAGGTAGACCTGCAGGCACTCGTCGATCAGGCGCTGGCGCAGCACGGGGTCCTCGACCGGCCAGGCCACCTCCACGCGGCGCATCATGTTGCGGCTCATCCAGTCGGCGCTGGAGAGGTACAGGGCTTCCCGTGCACCGGCCTGGAAGTAAAAAACGCGTGAATGCTCGAGAAAGCGTCCGATCACCGAGCGCACGCGGATGCGCTCGGTCTGGCCTGGCAGGCCCGCGGGCAGCAGACAGGCGCCGCGCACGATCAGGTCGATCTGCACCCCCGCACGGCCCGCTTCCATCAAGGCCTCGATCAGCGGCTGGTCGGTCAGAGCGTTCATCTTGAGCACGATGCGTGCGGCCTGTCCGCCACGCGCCGCTGCGGCGCTCTGCGCGATCCAGCGCAGCATGCGCGCATGCAGGTGGAACGGTGCCACGAGCAGGCGCTGCATGCGCCGCAGCGGGTTCTGGCTCGCGAGGTGCATGAACAGCTCGTCCATGTCGGCGGTCAAGCGCGCGTCGGCGGTGAGCTGGCTAATGTCGGTGTAGAGCCGCGCGGTGCGCGGGTTGTAGTTGCCGGTCGACAGGTGTCCATAGCGGCGCAGCTGCTTGCCCTCGCGGCGGGTGACCAGCAGCATCTTGGCGTGGGTCTTGAGGCCGACCACGCCATAGACCACCTGCACGCCAATGGCTTCGAGCTGCTCGGCCCAGTTGATGTTGGCCTCTTCGTCAAAACGCGCCTTGAGTTCGACGACGGCTGTGACCTCCTTGCCGCGGCGCACGGCTTCGCGCAGCAGGTCGATCATGACCGGGTCGCTGCCCGTGCGGTAGATGGTTTGCTTGATGGCCAGCACCTCGGGGTCGTGCACCGCCTCGCGCAAGAACGCGATCACGCCTTCGAAGCTCTCGAAGGGCTGGTGGATCAGCACATCGCCCTCGCGCAGGCGGGCCATGATCGAGGCCGCACCTTGCAACTGCACCGGCACACTGGCCTTGTACGGCGCAAACAGGCGCCTGGGCGAGGCCGCCAGGTCGATCAGCTGCATCAGGCGCACCAGGTTGACCGGACCGTTCACGCGAAACAGGGCGTCGGCCGGCAGCTGCAGCTGCTGCAGCAAAAAGTCGGACAGCTGGGCCGAACAACTCGACGAGACCTCGAGCCGGACCGCCTGGCCATAGTGGCGGTGCTGCAAGCCCTGGCGCAGCGCGGTGCGCAGGTTGACCACATCGTCCTCGTCGACCGCGAGGTCCGAGTGGCGGGTGACGCGGAACTGCGAGAACTGGTCGACCTCGCGCCCGGGAAAAAGTTCGGCCAGGTGTGCGCGGATCACGCTGGAGAGCAGCACAAAGGCCTGGCCTTCGCCCGCGAGCCGCGCGGGCAGCTCAATCACACGGGGCAGCACGCGCGGCACCTTGACGATCGCGATTTCGTTGTGCCGGCCGAAGGCGTCCTGGCCGCGCAGGTGGACGATGAAGTTGAGCGACTTGTTGGCCACCTGGGGCAAAGGGTGCGCGGGGTCGATGCCCACCGGCACGAGCAGCGGTTTGACCTCGCGCTGGAAGTAGGCCCTGACCCAGCTGCGCTGCAGGGCATTGCGCTCGCCGTTGGAGAGCAGGCGGATGCCCTGGCGCTTGAAGGCCGGCAGCAGCACATCGTTGTAGAGGCGGTATTGCTCGTCGACCATCGCATGCGCCTGGCGCACCAGACGACTCAGCGCAGGGTCTGGCACGGCATCGCCAGCGCGTTGTGCGCGCTCGATGTGGGGGGCGACGCGCACCTCGAAGAATTCGTCAAGGTTGGACGAGACGATGCACAGGTAGCGCAGGCGCTCGAGCCAGGGCACGCCGGCGCGGCGCGCCCAGTCGAGCACACGCGCATTGAAGGCCAGGATGCTCAGGTCACGGTCGAGCAGCTCGGGCAGAGCCGCGAGGGCGGCGGTGGTTTTGGCTTTGGCAGCCATGGCGGGCACTCGTCAAAAAATCGGTTTGGTGGCCCATTCTGCGTCGCTGCCGTGACAATTTTGTGACAAAACCCGACCACTGCGCGCCTCCACCAGGTGGTCTGCGAAAACCCGGGCCGCTTCGGTCCAGCCAAAAGCCATCGCCCTGTCGCGCGCCTGCGCGCGGGGCAGTTGCAGGGCGCGCTGCGCCGCCTGCGCCAGGTCCTCATGCAGCACGCCGCCTTGCACGCACCCGGCGTCGGCGCCAAGCACCTGCAAAGGTCCGTCGACCGGGTAGGCCGCCACCGGCGTTCCGGCGGCCATGGCCTCGAGCATCACAAGGCCGAAAGTCTCGCTGCGCGAGGGAAACACGAACACATCGGCCGCGGCGTAGACACGGGCGAGCTCTTCGCGCGGCAGCACGCCCATCCAGTGCACATCGGGGTACTGCGCGCGCAACTTGGCTTCGAGCGGGCCCACGCCACAGACGATTTTGGTGCCCGGCAGATCGAGCGACAAGAATGCGTCGATGTTCTTCTCGTACGACACACGGCCCACGAACAGGGCGTAGGGGCGCGGCAAGTGCGCCCACTCGGGGCGCTCAAGCGGCACCTCGGCATAGCCAAACAAGGCGGTGTCGACGCCGTGGGTCCAGGGTTTCAGTCGTCCGAAGCCGCGTGTGTGCAGCATCTCGAGCACGCCCTGTGTGGGCACCATCACGCCCGAGGACGGCCGGTGGAAATGGCGAAACAGGGCATAACCCCAGGACAAGGGCAGACCGAGTGCCGAATGCAGGATCTCGGGGAACTTGGTGTGAAAGGCCGTGGTGAAAGCCCAGCCCTGCTCGCGGCACACGCGCCGGGCGGCCCAACCCAGCGGCCCTTCGGTGGCGAGGTGGACGGCATCGGCCTGGCTGTCGAGCAGCATCTGGCGCAGGGCCTGGTAGGGGCGCACCGCGAGGTCGATGCCGGCATAGCCCGGGCAAGGCCGATGGCGAAACAGGCCCGGGTGCAGCACCTGCACCTCGACGCCCCAGGCCTGCAGCGCGTCGACCAGTTCGCGCAGCGTGGTCACCACGCCATTGACCTGCGGGTGCCAGGCGTCGGTGACCAGCACGAGCTTCATGCGCTCACCTCAGCATTCAGCGCCGCGCTCAGGGCCGAGGTGGCCGGTGCTGCCGCCCAGCGGACGATTTCGAGCCGCCCATCCATGTGCTCGACCAGTGCGGTGCGGCTTTCGACCCAATCGCCGTCGTTGCAGTACAGCAGGCCGTCGACCGTGCGGATTTCGGCATGGTGGATGTGGCCGCAGACCGCGCCGTCGAAACCCCGCTTTTTCGCTTCGTGCACCACGGCCATCTCGAAGTCGTTGATGAAATTGACCGCCTTCTTGACCTTGTGCTTGAGGTAGGCCGACAGCGACCAGTAGGGCAGGCCGACGCGCGCGCGCCAGTGGTTGAGGTGGCGATTGAGCTTGAGCGTGAATTCGTAGAGCCAGTCGCCCAGATAAGCGAGCCACTTGGCGCACTGGATCACGCCATCAAACAGGTCACCATGCACCACCCAGAGGCGCTGGCCGGTGGCAGTCACATGCACCGCCTCGTGCATGACCTCGACGCCGCCAAACGCGTGGCCCGCGAAGGCGCGGGCGAACTCGTCGTGGTTGCCCGGCACGTAGATCACGCGGCAGCCCTTGCGCGCGCGGCGCAGCAGTTTTTGCACCACATCGTTGTGGCTTTGCGGCCAGAACCAGCGCCGGCGCAGCTGCCAGCCGTCCACGATGTCACCGACCAGGTACAGCGTCTGGCTCGGGTGGTGCTTGAGGAAATCGAGCAGTGCATCGGCCTGAAAGCCCGGCGTGCCGATGTGCAGATCGGAGATGAAGACCGCGCGGTAACGTGGCTTGTCCTCCGGATCGGGCTCGGCCAAGGGGGGCGCATGGTGTTTGTGCTCCAGCGGGCCGCCTTGCGGGTAGCCCAGGCGCGTGGGCATGAGTTCCGGCCCGGCGAAGGACACGGTCTGGCGCATCAGGCGCCCCCGAGAAAGTGTTTTCGATAACGCGCCGGCATGTCGGCGATGCGCATCATCATCGGCAGATCGGCGGTGTTGAAGTCCGGGTCCCAGGCGGGCGCCCCCAGAATCCTGGCGCCCAGGCGCAGGTAACCCTTGATCAGGGCCGGCGGCTCGACCTGCAGGTGCTGGTCCAGCTCCTCGACCGGCAGCGGCAGGCGCGGCAGCACGTGGTACTCGATCGGCGCCAGGTGCGTCTGGCGCAACTGGTGCCACAGGCTCGCGGCGACATCGCCGCTGACGATGCCGTTGTGCAGCATCGGGATGCTGGCGCAACCGATCATGGTGTCGAGTTGGTTGCGCACCATGAACTCCGCCAGCGCGCCCCACAGCGCCATGATCACGCCGCCATGGCGGTGCGCGGGGTGCACACAGCTGCGTCCGAGTTCAACCATGCGCTGGCGGACACCCCGCAAGCGCACGAGGTCGAATTCGGTGTCGCTGTAGGTGCTGCCCGCTCGCTTGGCCTGTGCGGGCGTGAGCACGCGGTAGGTGCCCACCACCTGGCCATTGGCTTGCTCGCGCACCAACAGGTGTTCGCAGTAGTCGTCAAACAGATCGATGTCATGGCCCGCCAAGGGCGTGTTCAGGCGCGCGCCCATCTCGCCGGCAAACACCTCGAACCTCAGGCGCTGCGCTTCGCGAACCTCGTCCAGATGCTGCGCCCAGGCAACTTCGATGCCCCCTCGGGTTTCCGGCGCAACGAAGCCGGCTGGAGAAGCCGGATGAAGTGACCCCCGGGGCAGCTGGATCGGGGACAGCGCGAAGGTCGGGTTGGGCAGTTCTTTCATGGCGTCTCCAGGCTGAAACAATGCCTGTCAATGTGCCGAGCGCGCATGAAGGCTGCGCGTCATTTCAGTGAAATTTGCGTGACAGGCCGCTCTCGGCGGCTGTCACGCCCATGTCACGCAAATGGCGTGCAATTCCGTGCCACCGACTATGAGCCCCCCTGTGTGCGGGCCTGCGGCTGCCTGCCCACCATGCGCCTGTTTCACATCCAAGCCCAGCAAGTGCTCGAACTGGAGCAACTGCCCGACGCAGCGCCTGAACGCGGCCACTTCTGGCTCGCGTTTTCGCGCCGCGAGTTCGAACTCATGCAAGCACCGGTGCAAGCCTTGCTGCTGCAGCTTGAAGGCACGCAGGTGCACGAGCTGCACTGGCTCGATCTGCTGAGCAACCAACTGCCCTCGCATTACGACTTCACCTCGGCCTACGACCTTTTGGTGCTTCGGCGCCTCGCCCCGGGTCGCAGCGAAACCGATCTGAGCCGCCCTGGCACGATCTTGCACCGCTCGCGCGACCTGGCCGGTCCCGAAATCCTCAGCCGGATCGACACCAGCCCCATCGGCTTTGTCCTGTTCGAGCGCTTGCTGATCTCGGTGCATCCGGCCGACTGCGCCATCCGTGACCAGTTCATTCAAAAGCTCACGGGCGCAGGCGCGCGCCACGGCGCCGTGCTTCCCGCGCGCATGCCGGCCAACCCGGCGGAGCTGATGCTGCGCCTGCTCAGCAGCGTGGTCGATGGCTACCTCGATCTGCGGCGCGAGCTCACGCGCCAGCTCGACCATTGGCAAAAGCAGCTGCTCACCCCGCACAACCGCTTCAACAACTGGAGCGGGCTGCTCGACGCCCGCATGACGCTGCACCAGCTCGACGACATCTGCGAAGACCAGCGCACCGCCCTCGAAGACTGGACACGCGCACTCGAGGCCTGGAGCCCCAGCGAGCGCCTGCCACCGCAGGCGCTTGAACACCTGAAGGTGCGCAGCCGCGACATTCTGGAGCACATCGAGCGCGTGGTGCACCATGTCAACCGGCTCGAGCAAGGCGCCGAAACGACGATACAGCTGCACTTTCATGTGCAGGGCAACCGCACCAACGAGATCATGCGCACGCTGACCGTGCTCACCGCCGTGTTCCTGCCGCTGAACCTGATCACAGGGTTTTTCGGCATGAATTTCGAGACCTTCGACTTCCTCCACCGCGAAGACGGTCTGCTGCTGACCGAGCTCTTCATGCTGCTCGTGGTGCTCGTGCTCGGTGTGGTGTTCTGGCGCAAACGCTACCTCGGCCACTGAACAGCGCTGCTAAACTGCCGCGCATGATCCTCGAACTCGCCGACCTCCGCATCCAGCCCGGCCAGCAGGCCGCCTTCGAAGAAGCCATCGCCCGGGGCCTCTCGACCGTGATCGCCCGCGCCAAGGGCTACCGTGGCGCCAAGGTGAATCGCGGCATTGAAAGCCCCGAGCGCTATGTGCTGCAGATTTTCTGGGACACGCTGGAAGACCACACCGTGGGCTTTCGGGAGTCGCCGCTGTTTCAGGAGTGGCGCGCGATCGTCGGGCCTTTCTTCGCGGCCCCGCCCGCGGTTGAGCATTTCGAACTGAGCTTCAAGTCGGCCTGAGGCGCGCCGGCCGCGCCAGGCTCAGGCGCCAGGCGTTTGCTCGTGCCCCGCGACGAGCTGCGCGAGCAGACGCATGAAAACCTCACGGTCCGGGACGGCCAGTGGCGCGAGGATGTTGTGTTGCACGCGGTCCACCGCCACCTTCATGCGCGCCACCGCGCGTCGCCCTTCGGCCGTGACGTAAAGCAGCTTGCGCCGGCGGTCGTGCGGGTCGGGCTCACGCTCTACCCAGCCCTTGGCCTCCAGCCGACCGATCACCGAGCCCGAGGTGGCGGCGTCGAACGCGACGCCGTTGGCCAGCGTGATCTGGTCGACGCCGGGCGTCTCGATCATGGCGTTGAGCAGCGCGAATTGCACCGGCGTGATGTCGAAGACCGCCATCTCGCGCGCGAACTCGGCAACGGCGATCTGCTGCGCCCGGCGAATCAGGTGGCCGGGGGCGCGCGCGATGTCATAGCTGGCGGACATGGGGTGAACAGCAAAATCAAGGGTAAACCCTAGGCCGCGGGGCGCAGCCGGCAGGGATTCGATAAGTATACTTATCTTTCGCCCCGCAAGTTGTCCCTCGCCATGGTTCGCCGGCCTGGGCCTGCGGCGGGCCCGCATGGTCTGTCCCGTTCCTTTGAACCCCAGGGCTCATGCCGCGCGGCACAGCTGCTAGCGGCACGGGGCTCTAGGCGGCTGGGGGGCGCTCCCCTAACATCGCGTGTCTTTTTTCCTGGAAGCTTGATGAGAATTCTCCATGCCCTGGCGCAGCTGTGCGCCATTCTGGCCGGTGTCCTGTTGACCGGCATCACGCTGCTGACCTGCGCCAGCCTGATCGGCCGCAACACCACCGGCTGGACCATCGCTGGCGACTTCGAGCTGACGGGTGTGGCCACGGGCGCCGCCATCGCCCTGTTCATGCCGCTGTGCCAGCTCAAGCGCGGCCACATCATCGTGGACTTCTTCACCGCCCGCGCCAGCCAGGCCACCAATGCCCGGCTCGACCGTCTCGGCGCGCTGTTCGTGGCGGCGGTGTTCGCGCTGCTCGCCTGGCGCACCGTGCTGGGCGGCCTCAACGCCTACAACAACTTCTCGGGCACCATGATGCTGGGCTTTCCCGAATGGGTGGTCTACGCGGCCATGGTGCCGCCGTTTGTGCTGTGCGGCCTGATCGCCCTGGGCCAGGCGCTGGGCGCCGCAGCCGGTGCCGACAGCGCAGCCGAGGGAGCCGCCGCATGAGCGCGCTGAGCTTGTCCCTGACGATCTTCGGCATCATGCTGGTGCTGATGGCCATCCGCACGCCGATCGCGATCGCGATGTTTGGCGCCGGCACCGTGGGCTACCTGCTGCAAAGCGGCTGGAGCGCCTATTCGAACTTCCTCAACACCCAGGCCTTCGCGCGCTTTGCGAGCTACGACCTGTCGGTGATCCCGCTGTTCATCCTGATGGGCCACTTCGCGACCCAGGGCGGCATCAGCAAGGCGCTGTTCCAGTTCGCGGCCAGCGTGATGGGCCGCTTCAAGGGCGGCCTGGCGATGGCCGCGGTGCTCGCCAGCGCAGCCTTCGGCTCGATCTGCGGCTCCTCGGTCGCCACCGCCGCCACCATCACCGGCGTGGCCCTGCCCGAGATGAAGCGCCACGGCTATTCGGGCCGACTGTCGACCGGCACGCTGGCCGCGGGCGGCACGCTGGGCATCCTGATCCCGCCCTCGGTGCCCCTGGTCATCTACGCCATCCTGGCCGAGCAGAACATCGCCAAGCTGTTCGCCGCCGCCATGGTGCCGGGCGTCATTGCCATGGTCGGCTACATGCTGGCCATTGGCATCTATGTGCGCCTGGTGCCGGGACAAGCGCCCGACCACGAAGAACGCGAACCCTTCAACCTGCAGGCCATGCTGGGCATCCTGCCGATCGCCAGCGTGTTCCTGATCGTGTTTGGCGGCATCTACGGCGGCTTCTTCACGCCGACCGAAGGCGCGGCCGTCGGCGCGGCGGCCACCTTCCTGGCGGCGCTGGCCAAGCGCGAGATCACCTGGCACAAGTTCAAGCAGTGCTTTTACGAGACCGCGGTGAGCTCGGCCATGATCTTCCTGATCTTCATCGGCGCCGATGTCATGAACGCCTCGCTCGCGCTCACGCAGGTGCCCGCGCAGCTGGCCGAAGTCGTGGGCGGCTGGGGCCTGCCGCCGCTCATGGTGGTGGCCGCGATCATGCTGTTTTATGTCGTGCTGGGCGCGGTGATGGACGAGCTGTCGATGATCCTGCTGACCATCCCGATCTTCTTCCCCATGGTCATGGGCCTGGACTTCGGCATGGCCAAGGAGTCGGTCGCGATCTGGTTCGGCATCATGGTGCTGATGACCGTGGGCTTCGGCCTGCTGGCGCCACCCGTGGGCCTGAACGTCTATGTCGTCAACAGCATGGCCAAGGACGTGCCGATCGCCGAGAGCTACCGCGGCGTGATGCCCTTCCTGCTCAGCGACACGGTGCGCACCGTCTTGCTGCTGCTGTTCCCCGGCCTCTCGCTGTGGCTGGTGCAGTACATTGGCTGAGCGCATGGGGCATGTCCCTAGTGGCACGCCCCGCCCCCTCGCTTATTCTTCGCAGGTTTTTTAGGAGATTCCCCAGATGAAACGCCGCTCCCTGATCCAGCTGGCCGCCAGCGCCACCCTGGCCGCCGCCGCCGTGACCAGCTTTGCCCAACAAACCGTGACCCTGAAGTTCCACACCTTCATGGCGCCGCAGTCTGGCGTGTGGCTCAACATGCACAAGCCCTGGATGGCCAAGGTCGAGAAAGAGTCGGGCGGCCGCATCAAGTTCGAAGCCTACCCCGCCATGCAGCTCGGCGGCACGCCGGTGCAGCTGTACGACCAGGTCAAAGACGGCGTGATCGACGTGACGTGGACGCTGCCGGGCAACACCGCGGGCCGCTTCCCGCGCGTCGAGGTGTTCGAGCTGCCCTTCATGATGACCAACGCCGAGGCCACCTCGCGCGCCTATTGGGAATATGTGCAGACCATGGCGCCCGACGAATTCAAGGACGTGCATGTGCTGGCCCTGCAGGTGCACGGGCCCGGCGTGATCCACACCGTCGACAAAGCCGTCAAGAACGTCGACGACCTCAAAGGCCTGAAAGTGCGCGCCCCCACGCGCCAGGTCACCAAGCTGCTGGGCGCGCTCGGCGCCACGCCGGTGGGCATGCCGCTGCCCAACATCCCGGACGCGCTGTCCAAGGGCACCATCAACGGCGCCGTGATTCCCTGGGAAGTGGTGCAGCCGACCAAGGTGCACGAGCTGACCAAATACCACGCCGAGTTCGACCCGGCCGGCGGCTCGCTCTACACCACCACCTTCGTCATGGCGATGAACAAGGCCAAGTACAACAGCCTGCCGCCCGACCTCAAGAAAATCATCGACGACAACAGCGGCATCGAGACCTCGGCCTGGCTGGGCAAGGTGCAGCAGGACAACGACGTGCCCGGCCGCGCCGCCGCGGTCGAGCGCAAGAACAACATCTTCACCGTGAACCCCGAGGAAGCGCAGAACTTCCGACGCAAGTCGCGCCAGCTCGAAGTCGAATGGGTGCAGGACATGAACAAGCGCGGCTACGACGGCACCAAGCTGATCAACACGGCGCGCGAGCTCATCGAAAAGCACACCAAGGCTCAGCAAACAGCCGCCAAGAAAGTGCCCGCCAAGAAATAAGCACGGTCGCTTCGCACAAGGGCTCCTTCGGGAGCCCTTTTGCATGGCGCATTACACTCGTGCCCATGCAACGCCTGCCCATCAAGCATTGCCGCGCCTGCGGCACCGCCGTGCAATACCGCCTGCCCGACGACGGTGACACGCGCGAGCGCGCCATTTGCACCGGCTGCAGCACCGTGCACTACGAAAACCCGCTCAATGTGGTGGGCACCGTGCCCTGGTGGGAAGAGCGCGTGCTGCTGTGCAAGCGCAACATCGAGCCGCGCTGGGGCAAGTGGACTTTGCCCGCCGGCTTCATGGAACTCGGCGAAACCACGGCCGAAGGCGCCGCGCGCGAGACGCGCGAGGAAGCGGGCGCGCAGTTCGAACTCGAAGGCCTGTTCACCGTGATGAGCGTGCCGCGCGTGGGCCAGGTGCACCTGTACTACCGCGCGCGCCTGACCAGCGCCGTGTTCGACCCGGGCCACGAGACGCTCGAGGCGCGCCTGTTTGCGGAGCACGAGATCCCCTGGGAAGAACTCGCGTTTCGCACCGTGCGCGAGACGCTGCAGCGCTACTTCGCCGACCGCCGCGCGGGCCGCTTCGGCACGCACGCCTTCGACGTCGCCTGAGGCGCGCCTGCTCAGCAAAAAGGCCGCTTGCAGCGGCCTTTTTTGCGCGTTCGTGGACCCGATCAGACGTCGATCGCCGCGGCCGAACCCGCCTGCTTGCGCAGTTCGAACTTTTGGATCTTGCCGGTGCTGGTCTTGGGCAGTTCGCCAAAGACCACGGCGCGCGGCACCTTGAAGCCCGCGAGGTGCTGCTTGCAGTGCGCGACGATGTCCTCGGGCTGGGTCTGCGCACCGGCCTTGAGCTCGACGAAGGCGCAGGGCGTTTCGCCCCAGCGCGCATCGGGCTTGGCGACCACGGCCGCCGCGAGCACATCGGGGTGGCGATACAGCACGTCCTCGACCTCGATCGACGAGATGTTCTCGCCGCCCGAGATGATGATGTCCTTGCTGCGGTCCTTGATTTTGATGTAGCCGTCGGGGTACTGCACCGCGAGGTCGCCGCTGTGGAACCAGCCGCCTGCAAACGCTTCCTGCGTCGCCTTGGGGTTCTTGAGGTAGCCCTTCATCGCGATGTTGCCGCGGAACATGATCTCGCCCATGGTCTCGCCGTCCTGCGGCACCGGCTGCAGGGTCTCGGGGTCGAGCACGCGCACATCGCGCTCGAGGTGGTAGCGCACGCCCTGGCGCGCATTGAGGCGCGCGCGCTCGCCGATGTCGAGCGTGTTCCAGTCCTCGTGCTTGGCGCAGACCGTGGCCGGGCCATAAACCTCGGTCAGGCCGTAGACGTGGGTCAGATCGAAGCCCATCTGCTCCATGCCCTCGATCATCGAGGCCGGCGGGGCGGCGCCCGCCACCATGGCCTTGACGCCCGCGGGCACGCCGGCCTTCATCGCGGCCGGCGCGTTGACCAGCAGGCCGTGCACGATGGGCGCGCCGCAGTAGTGGGTGACGCCATGCGCGCGCATCGCATCAAAAATCGCCTGCGCGTCGACGCGGCGCAGGCAAACGTTGACGGCCGCGCGCGCGGCCAGCGTCCAGGGGAAGCACCAGCCGTTGCAGTGGAACATCGGCAGCGTCCAAAGGTAGACCGCGTGCTTGGGCATGTCCCACTCGAGCACGTTGGAGATGGCGTTGGTCGCCGCGCCGCGGTGGTGGTAGACCACGCCCTTGGGGTTGCCGGTGGTGCCGCTGGTGTAGTTGAGCGCGATCGCGTCCCACTCATCGGCGGGCAGGCTCCATTCAAACGCGGGGTCGCCTCCGGCGACAAACGCTTCGTAGGTGGTCGAGCCGATGCGCTCGGCAGCGCCGGTGTAGAGCGCGTCTTCCACATCGACCACCAGCAGTGGCGACTTGGACTGGCGCAGCGCGATCGCTTTTTTCATCACGCCGGCGAACTCGGGGTCCACGATCACGGCCTTGGCCTCGCCGTGGTCGAGCATGAAGGCAATCGTCTCGGGGTCCAGGCGCGTGTTGAGGGTGTTGAGCACCGCACCGGCCATGGGGATGCCGAAATGCGCCTCGACCATGGGCGGCGTGTTGGGCAGCATCACGGCCACGGTGTCGTTCTTGGCAATGCCCGCGCGGCTGAGCGCACTGGCCAGCTGGCGGCAGCGGCGGTAGGTGGTGGCCCAGTCCTGGCGCAAGTCGCCATGCACCACGGCCAGGCGCGTCGGGTAGACCTCGGCCGTGCGTTCGATGAAGGACAGGGGCGACATCGGCGCGAAGTTGGCCGGCGTCTTGGGCAAATCCTGGTCGTAGATGCTGCTCATGCGGGGGCTCCTTGTGATTGCCAGAACATTGTAGGAGGCCACCCCTGTGGCCGAGCTGACATCTGGTGACCCGCGCCATCGGCCGCGGGGGCGGCCTCCTACAATGCCTGCATGGCGATTCCCCAGTCCTTTTTGAGCGAGCTGCTCTCCCGCGTCGACGTGGTCGAGGTGGTGGGCAAGTACGTCCAGCTCAAGAAGGGCGGCGCCAACTTCATGGGCCTGTGCCCCTTCCATGGCGAGAAGTCGCCCAGCTTCAGCGTCAGCCCCACCAAGCAGTTCTTCCACTGTTTTGGCTGCGGCAAGAACGGCAACGCGATCGGCTTCCTCATGGAGCACGCGGGCATGACCTTCATCGAGGCCGTCAAGGACCTCGCGCAGCAGGTCGGCATGCAGGTGCCCGAAGAGCCGCAATCGCCCGAAGAACGCGCGCGCGCCCAGGCCGCCAAAGCCAAGCAGGACAGCCTGAGCGATGTGCTGGAGAAAGCCGGCGAGGCCTACCGCGAGCAGCTCAAGGCCAGCCCGCGCGCCATCGCCTACCTCAAGGGCCGCGGCCTGTCGGGCCAGATCGCCAAGCGCTTTGGCCTGGGTTATGCGCCCGAGGGCTGGCGCAGCCTGGCCAGCGTGTTCGCGAAATACGATGACCCGCTGCTGGCCGAATCGGGCCTGGTGATCGTGAACGAAGACGATGACAAGCGCTACGACCGCTTTCGCGACCGCATCATGTTCCCGATCCGCAACATCAAGGGCGAATGCATCGGCTTTGGCGGGCGCGTGATCGGTGACGGCACCCCCAAATACCTCAACTCGCCCGAGACCCCGGTGTTCCACAAGGGCCGCGAGCTCTATGGCCTGTTCGAGGCGCGCGAGGCCCTGCACAGCGCCGGCTATGTGCTGGTGACCGAAGGCTATATGGACGTGGTCGCGCTCGCGCAGCTGGGCTTTGCCAACGCCGTGGCCACGCTGGGCACCGCCTGCACGCCCGACCATGTGCAAAAGCTGTTCCGTTTCACCGACGCGGTGGTCTTCAGTTTCGACGGCGACGCCGCCGGCCGGCGCGCCGCGCGCAAGGCGCTCGACGGTGCCCTGCCCTATGCCACCGACACGCGCAGCATCAAGTTTTTGTTCCTGCCGGCCGAGCACGACCCCGACAGTTTCGTGCGTGAATTCGGGCAAGAGGCCTTTGCCGAGCAGATCAAGCAGGCCACACCGCTCTCGCGCTTTCTGGTCGAAGCGGCCAGTGCCGACTGTGACCTGCAAAGCGCCGAAGGGCGCGCACGGCTGTCGAGCCAGGCGCGCCCGCTGTGGCAGCTCTTGCCCGAAGGCGTGCTCAAACGCCAGCTGCTGGCCGAACTCGCGCAGCAGGTGCAGTTGCCCAGCGCCGAGCTCGACCGCCTCTGGAGCCAGCAAGGCGGCCCCGGCGAGCCGCGACGCGCCTCGCACCCGGCCGAGGGCTCAGGCCCGTCTTCTTTCGTGCAGGAGACTTCGCCATTGGCCCAAGAGACTGGCTACGGCCAGGCCCGCGAGCGTCCGTTCAAGCGCAGCTTCGAAGGCAAGCCCGGCGAGCGCTGGGGCAACAAGCGCTGGAACAAGGACGCGCCCCCCGCCTACACCGGCCCGCGCACCCTGCCCGCCAGCCGCGCCGACCATGCCGCGCGCTTGCTGCTGGCCAATATGGCGCTGTGGGAAACGCTCTCGGGCGAGGACCAGGCCATGCTCTGCGCCCTGCCGGCGCCGCATGGGCCGCTGTTTGTCTGGATGGAGTCGCAGTTTCATGAGCATGGGCCGCTGGGCGCTTCCAGCCTCTTGCAGGAAATGCAGGGCCAGGCTTTCGCCAGCGACGCCCAGCGCTGGATGCAACAACACGCCTTGAACGCCGAGGGCGAGGAAGGCCTGCCGCCCGAGCCGCAGGAAGCGCGCCAGGAACTGCGCCGCCTGCTCAACCTGATGCTGATCGACCGCCTCAAGACGCTGGAAACCGAGGCGCTGGCGCAAGCCCAAGGCGGGCAGGACCCCGAGGCGCTGCAGCGCTACAAAAGCCTGCAGGCGCGCCGGCGCGAACTCACGGGCCAGACCTGAGGGGCCGGGCCCCGGCCCTCACTTGCCGACGAGCTGGTTGAGCTTGTCGGCCTCGAAGGTTTCGCCCTTTTGCGCCTCGCCCGGCATGGGCAGCTGCTGCTGGGCGCACAGCTGCTCGAGCGCCTTCCACAGCAACGCGATCTGGTGTTCTTGCGAGGCCGCGTTGTCGATCAGGCCGCGCATGGCCTGCGAGAGCGGGTCGTCGTTTTGCGTGACGCCGTAGGCCGAAAAGCCCATCTTCGAGGCCGTCTCCTCGCGCTTGGCATCGAGTTCGGCCTGGATGATGCGCGCCGGGTTGCCCACGGCCGTGGCGCCCGCGGGCACGGGCTTGGTCACGACCGCGTTCGAGCCCACCTTGGCGCCATCGCCCACGCTGAAGCCACCCAGCACCTTGGCGCCCGCGCCCACCACCACATCGCGGCCCAGGGTCGGGTGGCGCTTGGCGCCCTTGTAAAGCGAAGTGCCGCCGAGCGTCACGCCGTGGTAGATGGTGCAGCCGTCGCCGATCTCGGCCGTCTCGCCGATCACGATGCCCATGCCGTGGTCGAAGAACACGCCATTGCCGATCTTGGCGCCCGGGTGGATCTCGATGCCGGTGAACCAGCGCGAGAGGTGCGAGATGAAGCGGCCGAGCCATTTGAGGCCGTGGTGCCAGCACCAGTGCGCGCGCCGGTGCAGGACCAGCGCATGCAGGCCGGGGTAGCAGGTCAGCACCTCCCAGGCGCTGCGCGCGGCCGGGTCGCGCTCGAGGATGCACTGGATGTCGGAACGCAGGCGTGTGAACATGGAGCGAGTCTAGCGTCTGCTCAGGCTTTGGGCCTGGCGGCCTCGGCCATGGCCTTGGCCACGCCGCGCAGGATGTGGATTTCCTCGGCCTGCAGGTCGGCGCGGTTGAACAGCTGGTTCAGGCGCGGCATGAGTTTTTTGGGCGCAGCCGGGTCGAGAAAGCCGATGGCGGTCAGCGCCTGTTCCCAGTGCGCGAGCATGCCCGCCACCTGCTGCGCGTCGGCCTTGTCGGCCGGGGCGGTGGCGGCCTGCACCGGAAAACCACCGAGCGCCTGGCGCCATTCGTAGGCGATCACCTGGATCGCGGCGCCCAGGTTGAGCGAGCCGAAATCGGGCGCGGTCGGGATCGAGAGCGCCACATGACAGCGGTAGACGTCCTCGTTTTTCATGCCAAAGCGCTCGGAGCCGAACAGGAAAGCGACCGAATGGTCGCCCTGGGCCAGCTCGGTGAAATGTGGGCGCGGCGCCCGCGTGGGCGGGCCGAAATCGCGCGGCGTCATGGCGGTGGCGCACAGGTGCGTGACGCCGTCCAGGGCCTCGTCGAGCGTGTCGACCACGCGCGCCTTGGCCAGCACATCGGTGGCGCCGCTGGCGCGCTGGATGGTTTCTTCCTTGCGCAGCACATTGGCCCAGCGCGGCTTGACCAGCACCAGTTCGTCAAAGCCCATGACCTTGATGGCGCGGGCGGCCGCGCCCACATTGCCGGCGTGGCTGGTCTCGATCAGGATGAAACGGGTCTGCATGGGGCCGATTGTCCCACCTGGCCAGCGGCCCCCGCCCCGACCGGGGTTTCATGAGAAAATGCGCCTTTCGCCCGCGCGATCGTGCGCCGGCCTCACCGGTTCTTAACAATCCATGTCGTCCTCACTCCACCCCATGCTGAACGTGGCCATCAAGGCCGCACGTGCCGCTGGCAGCATCATCAACCGCGCCGCGCTCGACGTCGAAGCCGTGCGCATCTCGCAAAAGCAGGTCAACGATTTCGTGACCGAGGTGGACCATGCCAGTGAGGCCGCCATCATCGACACCCTGCTGAGCGCCTACCCCGACCACGGCATCCTGGCCGAAGAATCGGGCAGCCAGCACGGCAACCCCCAGGCCGACCACATCTGGATCATCGATCCGCTGGACGGCACCACCAACTTCATCCACGGCTTCCCGATCTACTGCGTGAGCATCGCGCTGCAGGTGCGCGGGCGCATCGAGCAAGCGGTGATCTTCGACCCCAGCCGCAACGACCTGTTCACCGCCACGCGCGGGCGCGGCGCCTTTTTGAACGACCGCCGCATCCGCGTCAGCAAACGCACCCAGCTCAAGGAGTCGCTGATCTCCACTGGCTTTCCCTTCCGCGGTGGCGACAACTTCCAGCATTACCTCTTGATGATGGGCGACGTGATGCAAAAGACCGCGGGCCTGCGCCGTCCCGGCTCGGCCGCGCTCGACCTGGCCTATGTGGCCGCCGGCTTCACCGAAGGCTTTTTCGAGACCGGCCTCTCGCCCTGGGATGTGGCGGCCGGCTCGCTCCTGGTGACCGAGGCCGGCGGCCTGGTCGGCAACTTCACGGGCGAGTCCGACTTTCTGGAGCAGCGCGAATGCCTGGCCGGCACGCCGCGCATTTACGGCCAGCTGGTGCCCATCCTGCACAAGTACAGCAAGTTCGCCGGCGCCGGCGAAAAGGCCGAGGTGCGCGAAGCCTCGCGCAAGCTCAGCGCGCTCAAGCGCGGTGACGCGGGCGCCGCCGAAGACGACGCCGCGAGCGACGACGCGCCCCTCTGAACCGGGCAAGCCCCATGGCCACCGCCGACCTGAGCGCCCACACGCCCATGATGGCCCAGTACCTGGCCATCAAGGCGGAGTTTCCGGACACGCTGGTGTTCTATCGCATGGGCGATTTCTACGAGCTGTTCTGGGACGATGCCGAGAAAGCCGGTCGCCTGCTCGACATCACCATCACCCGGCGCGGCCAGTCGGCCGGCCAGCCGGTGGTCATGGCGGGCGTGCCCTTCCACTCGGTCGAAGGCTATCTGGCGCGCCTGATCAAGCTCGGCGAGTCGGTCGCCATTTGCGAGCAGGTCGGCGATGTGGCCACGGCCAAGGGCCCGGTCGAGCGCAAGGTGGTGCGCGTGGTCACACCGGGCACGCTGACCGACAGCGAGCTGCTCTCTGAAAAATCCGAAGCCCTGCTGCTGGCCGTGCACCAGGGCAAGAAGGCGCGTTGCGGCCTGGCCTGGCTCAGCGTCACCCAAGGCGTGGTGCACCTGGCCGAATGCACGCACGAAGAACTCGCCGACTGGATCGACCGCATCGGTCCCGCCGAGCTCTTGGCCAGCGCCGGCATGACGCAGGCCTTTGAAGAGCGCCTGCGCCAGATCCGCGCCCAGCACCGTGGCGCCAGCCTCTCGCTCGCGCTGCGCCCGGACTTCCAGTTCGACGCCGGCCTGGGCCAGCGCAAGCTGCTCGAACAGATGCAGGCCGCGAGCCTCGCGGCCTGGAGCGCCGACACCCTGCACGACGCGCACGCCGCCGCCGCCGCGCTGCTGACCTACGCCGAGCACACCCAGGGCCGCCGCCTGCCCCATGTGCAAAGCATCCGTGTGCAGCGCGCGGACACGCTGATCGATCTGCCACCCGCCACGCGCCGCAACCTCGAACTCGTGCAGACCCTGCGCGGCGAGGACGCGCCCACGCTGTTTTCGCTGCTCGACACCTGCATGACCGGCATGGGCAGCCGCCTGCTCAAGGGCTGGCTGCTGAGCCCGCAGCGCGAGCGCGCGCAGGCGCAGGAACGTCTGGCCGCCATCGCCCGGCTGCAAGGCAGGACTGTTCGTCCTGAGCCTGTCGAAGGACAGGGCTTCGACAGGCTCAGCCCGAACGGTTCACCGCCCTACCAAATTCTGCGCGAGCAGTTCAAGGGGGCCAGCGATGTGGAGCGCATCACCGCGCGCACCGCGCTGCGCCAGGTGCGCCCGCGCGAACTCGTGGCGCTGCGCCATGCGCTGGAGCGCGCGCAGGGCCTCGCGCAGACCGTGCAAGGCCTTGCCCCGGCCGAAGGCACGTTGCTCGCGCGCCTGGCGCGCTGGCTCACGCCGCCTGCGGGCTGCGCCGAGCTGCTGCGCGCCTCGCTGCTCGAAGAGCCGGCCGTGCTGGTGCGCGACGGCGGCGTGATCGCCCCAGGGCTGGACGCCGAGCTCGACGAGCTGCGCGCCATCCAGACCAACTGCGATGACTTCCTGCTCGAGCTCGAGACGCGCGAGAAAGCGCGCACCGGCATCGCCAACCTGCGCGTGCAGTTCAACAAGGTGCACGGCTTCTACATCGAGGTCACGCAGGGCCAGCTCGACAAGGTGCCCGAAGACTACCGCCGGCGCCAGACGCTCAAGAACGCCGAGCGCTTCATCACGCCCGAGCTCAAGGCCTTTGAAGACAAGGCCCTGTCGGCACAGGAGCGTGCGCTGGCGCGCGAGAAATGGCTTTACGAAGGCCTGCTCGACCAGCTGCAAAGCTTTGTGCCCGCGCTCACGGCGCTGGCACAGGCCATGGCGGGCTTGGACGCGCTGTGCACCTTGAGCGAGCGCGCCCTCACCCTGAACTGGTGCGCGCCCGAGTTCACGCGCGAGCCCTGCATCGAGATCCGTGGCGGGCGCCACCCGGTGGTCGAGGCGCGCCTGGCCGAACTCTCGGGCGGCAGCTTCATCGCCAACGACACGCTGATGGGTCCGCGCCAGCGCCTGCAGATCATCACCGGGCCGAACATGGGCGGCAAGTCGACCTACATGCGCCAGGTGGCACTGATCGTGCTACTGGCCAGCATCGGCAGCCATGTGCCCGCCAGCGCCTGCCGCCTGGGCCCCATCGATGCGATCCACACCCGCATCGGCGCGGCCGACGACCTGGCCAATGCCCAATCGACCTTCATGCTGGAGATGACCGAAGCCGCGCAAATCCTGCACAGCGCCACGCCCCACAGCCTGGTGCTGATGGACGAGATCGGCCGCGGCACCTCCACCTTCGACGGCCTGGCCCTGGCCTGCGGCATCGCCACCCACCTGCACAACAAGGTGCAGTGCTTTGGCCTGTTCGCCACGCACTATTTCGAACTCACCGAGTTCCCGGCCACGCACACGGCAGCCGTCAACATGCACGTGAGCGCGGCCGAATCGGGCAGCGACATCGTGTTCCTGCACGAGCTGCAACCCGGCCCCGCGAGCCGCAGCTACGGCGTGCAGGTGGCGCGCCTGGCCGGCATGCCCGCCGCTGTTTTGAACCACGCGCGCCACGCCCTGCAGGCCCTCGAGTCGGGCGCGCAGGACGCGCGCGCCCAGGTCGACCTGTTCGCACCGCCGCCGGAAGCCGAAATGGCCGGCCCCAGCCCGCTCGAAGTGGCCCTGGCCCAGATCAACCCCGATGCATTGAGCCCTCGCGAAGCGCTCGATGCCTTGTACAGCCTGCAGCGCCTGCTGCCCCCAAAAACATGACCTATTGCTGCGCCATCAAGACCCGTGCCGGTCTCGTCTTTTTGTCCGACTCCCGCACCAACGCCGGGCTCGACCAGATCAGCACCTTCCGCAAGATGATCATTTACGAGAAGCCGGGCGAGCGCTTCATGACCCTGCTGTCGGCCGGCAACCTGAGCATTTCGCAGTCGGTGCGCGAGGTGCTGCAGATCGAAAAACTCGTCGAACCCGGCCAGGACGAGCCGCTGACCATCTGGAACGCCAAGAGCATGTTCGACGCCTGCCGCGTGCTGGGCGCGGCGGTGCGCCGCGTCTACGAGCGCGACGCGGCCGCGCTCAAAGCCTCGGGCGTGGACTTCAATGTGTCGATGATTTTTGGCGGCCAGATCGGCAGCGAAGGCATGCGCCTGTTCCAGGTTTACTCGCCGGGCAACTTCATCGAGGCCACCGACGAGACGCCCTACTTCCAGATTGGCGAATCCAAATACGGCAAGCCGGTGCTCGACCGCGTGATCACGCCGAACACCCCGCTCGACGAGGCCGCCAAATGCGCGCTGGTGTCGATGGATTCCACCCTCAAGTCCAACCTCTCGGTGGGCCTGCCGCTGGACATGGTGGTCTACCCGGCCGATCAGCTGCAGACCGACCGCATCCTGTGCATCGACGAGCACAACCCCTACTTCAAGATGCTGCGCACGAGCTGGGGCGACAAGCTGCGCCAGATGTTCGACAGCATCGAAGACCCGATGTGGCACGGCGGCGCCACCGAGGTGCCGCTGATGGTGCCGGCCGCGCGCAACAGCACGCTCAAAAAAATCAGCACACCCGAAGAAAAGCTGATCTGAGCCGACCATGCACCCGCGCATCCTGTTTTCGCACGGCAACAGCTTTCCTGGCGGCACCTACCGCGTGGTGCTGGAGAACCTGCGCCAGCGCGGCTTCGAGGTGCAGGCCATCGACAAGTTCGGCCATGACCCGGCCTACCCGGTCAGCAACAACTGGCCGCACCTGGTGCAGCAGCTGGCCGACACCGCGCGGCACTGGCAGGCCGAGGGCGAGCCCGCCTTTTTGGTGGGCCATTCGCTCGGCGGCATCCTGAGCCTGATGTGCGCGGCCCAGCACCCCGAGCTCGCGCGCGGCGTGCTGCTGCTGGACTCGCCCATCCTGGGCGGCTGGAAGGCGACCACGCTGGGGCTGGCCAAAAAAACCCAGCTGGTCGGCTCGCTCTCGCCCGGGCGCGTCAGCCGCAAGCGGCGCCACCACTGGGCGAGCCGCGCCGAGGTGCTCGAGCACCTGCGCCACAAGCGGGCCTTTTCGCACTGGGATGCGCAGGTGCTGGCCGACTACATCGACGCGGGCACGCACCAGCGGGACGGCCAGCGCTGGCTGAGCTTCGACCGCGACATCGAAACCGCGATCTACAACACCCTGCCCGACAACCTGGCCGGGCTGCTGCGCCGGCATCCGCTCAAATGCCCGGTGGCCTTCATCGGCGGCACGCAATCGGTCGAGATGCGCACCGTGGGCATGGAAATGACGGCCCGCGTGACCCAGGGCCGCGTGATGATGCTCGATGGCAGCCACCTGTTTCCGATGGAAAAGCCGCTGGCCACGGCGGCCGCGATCGAGGCCGCGCTGCGCAACCTCGGCGCCTGATCAGGCCGACCAGCTGACCCAGCCGAAATGGCTGGTGGCCAACACCAGCAGGCCAAAGGCGATGCGGTACCAGGCGAAGACCTCGAAGCTGTGCGTGGCGATGAAGCGCAGCAGCCAGCGCACGCAAACCCAGGCGCTCAGGAAAGACACCACCAGCCCCACGCCGAACATGGGCAGATCGGCCAGGCTCAGCAGCGCGCGCTCCTTGTAGAGGCTGTAGGCGCCGGCGCCGATCAGCGTGGGGATGGCCAGGTAGAACGAGAAGTCGGTCGCCGCCTTGCGCGACAGGCCCAGCAGCATGCCGCCGATGATGGTGGCGCCGCTGCGGCTGGTGCCCGGGATCATGGCCAGGCACTGCACCAGGCCGACCTTGAGCGCGTCGCGCCCGCGCATGTACTCGACGTCGTGGATGCGCACCGCGCTGGCCGGCCGGCGCTCGGCCCAGAGGATGATGAAACCGCCCACGATGAAGGTGGTGGCCACCACGGCGGGCGTGAACAGGTGCGCCTTGATCGCCTTGCCCAGCAGCAAGCCCATGATGACCGCGGGCAAAAAGCCGATCAGCACATTGAAGGCAAAGCGCTGCGCGTCGGCGCGGTAAGGCAGGGCCCGCACGGTGCTGCTGATTTTTTCCCAATAGACCAGGATGACCGCGAAGATCGCGCCGGTCTGGATCGCGATGTCAAAGACCTTGGCCTTGTCGTCGTGAAAGCCCAGCAGGCTGCCGGCCAGGATCAGGTGGCCGGTGGACGAGATGGGCAGGAACTCGGTCAGGCCTTCGACCAGGCCCATGACGGCCGCTTTGGTGAGCAAGAGGGTATCCACGCAGACTCCGGAAAATGCAGCGTGGATTATCGCCGCCCCCTGCGGGGCGACCGGCTCAGAGCAGCACGCCGGGCTTTTCGCCGCGCTCGTAGACCACGTGCGCACGGCCGACGATCAGCGGGTCGAGCTTGCCGATCTGCTCCACCTCTTTCTTGGCATAAGGCAGCTTGTGCAGCACATAGCGCATGGCGCTCAGGCGCGCGCGCTTTTTGCAGTCGCTCTTGATCACGGTCCAAGGGGCTTCGGCCGTATCGGTTTCGAAGAACATGGCCTCCTTGGCGCGCGTGTAGCCGTCCCACTTGTCGAGCGAGGCCATGTCGATCGGGCTGAGCTTCCACTGCTTGAGCGGGTGCACCTGCCGCTCCTTGAAGCGGCGCCGCTGCTCGGCCTGACTCACCGAGAACCAGAACTTGATCAGGTAGACGCCGCTGCGCACCAGGTGGCGCTCGAACTCGGGCGCCTGCAGCATGAACTCGTTGTATTCATGCTCGCTGCAAAAGCCCATGACGCGCTCGACCCCGGCGCGGTTGTACCAGCTGCGGTCGAACATCACGATCTCGCCGGCCGTGGGCAGGTGCTGCACATAGCGCTGGAAATACCACTGGCCCCTCTCGACGTCGCTGGGTTTCTCCAGCGCCACCACGCGCGCACCGCGCGGGTTCAGGTGCTCCATGAAGCGCTTGATGGTGCCGCCCTTGCCGGCCGCGTCGCGCCCCTCGAAGAGGATTACCACGCGCTGCCCGGTCTCCTTGACCCAGGCCTGCAGCTTGAGCAACTCCACCTGCAGCTGGTATTTCTGCAGCTCGTAGCTGCTGCGGCGCAGCAGGTTGCGGTAGGGGTAGCCACCGTCGCGCCAATGGCGGGACAGCTCTTCGTCGGGGTTGGCGTGCTGGCCATTTTGGCCCTGCTGCCCCAGCACCTCCTGCAAAACGCGCAGATCGTCCTGCGAAGCGCCCTCGAGCACATCGCGCAGGGCCTGCTCGCGCGCCGACCCCGCCAGCGCCGCATCGGCCAGCAAGCCCTGCACCTGGGCCAGCTGCCGCCCCTGCGCCGCCCGCGTGGCCGCCTGGCTGACCGCGCGCGAAATGACTTGGCCGGCCTGCACCTCCACATCACCGCTGCGCACAGGGCGCACCGGTTCGCTCAACGCCACGGCCGTGGTCTGGCGCAAGGGAGAACGGGCGGGCGGCTTTTTGCCCACCGGCGGACGGGATGGCGTGGGACGCGAGGCACGGGTCATGGCGGTTACTCCCTGGATCAGCTGATGAAAATGAGATCTTTATTATGAATAATTTACTCATCAAACACAGGAAAGCATTGAAAGAATATTTCGCCAAACGCTGGCGCCATCTCTCGCATGGCCCTGGCCAAGCCCACGTTCACCGAAGCGCAGCGCCAATCGGGCTTTGACCGCATCGCGGCCTTCTTCATGCGGCAGTGGAAGACCCCGTAAGCCCTCGGCGCTTCAACCGCCGTGACGCCCCCAGCCATGGTCGCGGCCATGGCCATGCCAGCCGTGGTGACGGCGGTGTCCTGGCGGTGCCCAGGGGCGCGGCGCCACCACCACGGGAGGCGGCGGGAACCACCAAGCGGGCGGGGCCACCACCACAGGCGGTGGTCCGTACAGGGGGCCGGCGTACACCGAGCCATACACCGGTCCGCCGACGCGGGCCTGCACCACCACCGCGGGCTCGACCACCACCGGGTGCGCACAGGCGGCCTGCAACAAGGCCAGGCCGCCGATGCCGAGCAACATGCCCGCACGCGAACGAATCGAAGACAAAAATGTGTGCATGCTTGCAACCTTCAAGCAGCGACCGGCGCGATGGAAAATGCGCTCAGCAAGTCGCTGTGCTCTCTAGCGCGCGAGCCTCGCCGCGCGTGGACAGAGCCCCCCCTGTTTTGGTGAAGATTCGTAACCCGGTGGGCCGGCGCCCAGCCCCTAAAATCAGCGCATGAATGCCCCCGCCCCCACAGCCGCCGCGCCCAGCGACGGCAGCGACGCCAAAGTCAGCCATTTCCTGCGCCAGATCATCGAAAAAGACCTGCAGCAGGGCACTTACGCCAGCCGCCGCTGGGCAGGCAGCCCCGGCGACGCCGCCCACCATGCGAAGGGTGAGCCCGACCCCGCCAAGATCCGCACCCGCTTTCCGCCCGAGCCCAACGGCTACCTGCACGTGGGCCATGCCAAGAGCATCTGCCTGAACTTCGGCCTGGCGCGCGACTACGGCGGCGTCTGCCACCTGCGCTTTGACGACACCAACCCCGAAAAAGAAGACCAGGAATACGTCCGCAGCATCATCGATGCCGTGAAATGGCTGGGCTTTGACTGGGCGCAGATCGGCCAGCCCCCCGGCAGCGCAGCGCCCTACCAGGCCAGCGACTACTTCGGCTTCATGTACCGCGCGGCCGAACACCTGATCGAAGCCGGCCACGCCTATGTCGACGAACAGACGCCCGAAGAAATGCGCGCCAACCGCGGCGACTTCGGCAAGCCCGGCGTGGACAGCCCGTACCGCACGCGAAGCCCGGCCGAAAACCTGGCGCGCTTTCGCGAGATGAAGGGCGGCCAGCACCCGGACGGCGCCATGGTGCTGCGCGCCAAGATCGACATGGCTTCCCCCAACATCAACCTGCGCGACCCGGCCATCTACCGCATCCGCCACGCCGAGCACCATCACACCGGCAAGGCCTGGTGCGTGTACCCCATGTACACCTTCGCGCACCCGATCGAGGACGCCTTGGAGCAGATCACCCACAGCATCTGCACGCTGGAATTCGAAGACCAGCGCCCTTTTTACGACTGGCTCATGGCGCGACTGATCGAAGGCGGTCTGCTGGCCAGCCCGCCGCCCAAGCAATACGAATTCGCGCGCCTGAACCTGAGCTACGTCGTCACCTCCAAGCGCAAGCTCGCGCAACTCGTGAACGAGAGACGCGTGGGCGGCTGGGACGACCCGCGCATGCCCACCATCGTCGGTCTGCGCCGCCGCGGTTACACGCCCGAGAGCCTGCACCTGTTTGCCGAGCGCATCGGCGTGACCAAGAGCGACAGCTGGATCGACTACAGCACGCTCGAAGGCTGCCTGCGCGAAGACCTGGAAAACAAGGCCCACCGCGGCATGGCCGTGCTCGACCCGGTCAAGCTCGTGCTGAGCAACTGGGCCGAGGCCTTCGGCAGCGACGGCTACACCGAGGCCTGCACCCAGCCCGCCCTGCCCCACAGCGCCATCGCCGAGGGCCAGACGCCGCCCGCCGACCGCGTGTTCCAGATCGGCCGCGAGGTGTGGATCGAGCGCGAAGACTTTGAAGAAGTGCCGCCCAAGGGCTACAAGCGCCTCTTCCCGGGCAATGTGGTGCGTCTCAAGGGCGGCTACGTGATCGAATGCACCGGCTGTGTGCGCGATGCGGCAGGCAACGTGACCGAGGTGCAGGCCAAGGTCATCCCCGGCACCAAGAGCGGCACGCCGGGCGCCGACAGCGTCAAGGCCAAGGCCGCCATCACCTGGGTCGGTGTGGCCGATGGCGTGCCGGCCGAAGTGCGCCTGTACGACCGCCTGTTTGCCGATGCGCATCCCGATGCGGGCGGCAAGGACTTTTTGCAGGCGCTCAACCCGGACAGCCTGAAGGTCGTCACGGCCTATGTGGAGCCCTCGCTGGCGCAGGCGCAGCCGGACCAGAAGTTCCAGTTCGAGCGCCATGGCTACTTCGTCGCCGACCGCCTGGACCACGCGCCCGGCAAGCCCGTCTTCAACCGCGCCGTGGGGCTCAAGGACAGCTGGGGCAAGTGAGCTGCTGATCCTCCGGCCTACCCCTTTGGCCGGATGGCGCCGCCCGCGGGTGGCGCCCACAATGGGTGGCCCGTCCTCAGGGAGCCTGTCATGTCTTATCCCGTTTGGATCGTTGTGGCCAATGGCTCGCGCGCCCGTGTCTTGCAAAGGGCACGGCCCGGCGAGCCGCTGACCGAGGTCAAGGACTGGGTGAGCCCCAGCACGCGTCAGCAGCTGCAAAACTTCGAGGGCAAGCACCGGCACAGCGGCATCCGCGGCCGCGCCGGCCTGGCCGAGCCCACCGAACCCAAGGACCACGAGCGCGATGTCTTCGCCCTGGACATCTGCCGCTGGCTCACGCAGGCGCTCAACACCCAGCAGGTGGCCAACATCGCGCTGATCGCCTCCAACCGTTTTTTGGGCGACCTCATGAACCACGCCAAGGGCCAGCTCGAAAAACATGTCTGCGCCCAGCACGCGGTCGACCTGACCAGCCTGTCGCTGCAGGAACTTGAACAGCGCCTGCACGAGGACTTCCGGCTTTGACCCTGGCCCGCGCAGGGCCTGATGCCTGCGGGACTGGACAGGTCTGGCGCCACCCGCACAATGGCGCGCATGAAGCTGCCCGATTTTGAAACCTTTGCCCAAAGCGCCCGCGCCAAAGGCTTTGACGAAGTGCTCGAGCGCGTCTGGGCGCCCGACACCGTGCTGCCCGAGCACACCCACCCTTTTGCGGTGGAGGCGCTGGTGGTGCAGGGCCAGATGTGGCTGACGGTGGCGGGCCAAACCCAGGCGCTGGCACGCGGCGACACCTTCGCGCTCGAGCGCGATGTGCCGCACGACGAGCGCTATGGCCCCGAAGGCGCCACCTACTGGGTGGCGCGGCGCAACTGAGGCGCCCGGCCGCTACACTCGCGGCCCATGAGCCAAGAGACCCCTTTCGTGACGGGCCGCATCGAGCCGGGCGGCCAGACCTTCGACGCCTGGAAGCAGCAAAGCCTGCTCGACTCGATCGAGCAAGGCGGCCTGCAGTGGCCGAGCTCGTGCCGCGCGGGCAGCTGCCGCACCTGCCTGGCCACCCTGGTCTCGGGCAAGGTGCGCTACGAGATGGCATGGCCGGGCCTCACGCCCGAGGAAAAAGCCGAGGGCTGCGTGCTGCCCTGCGTGGCCTTTCCCGTGACCGACGTGGTGCTGCAAGACCCGTTCAGCGCCTGACGGTGCCGCGGCGGCGCCTCAGTCGTCGATGCCCAGTTCCTGGATCTTGCGCGTGATGGTGTTGCGGCCGATGCCCAGCTTTTGCGCGGCCTCGATGCGGCGCCCGCGCGTGGTCGAAAGCGCGGCCAGGATCAGGCGCGACTCGAACTTGCGCGTGAGCACGTCCCACACATCGGTGCGGCCCTCGCCCAGCAGCTGCAGGGCCTCGCTCTCGAGCGCGCCTTCCCAGCCGCCCGTGGGCAAAACGCCAGGGCTGGCGCCCATGGGCACCGCCGCCGGCACGCTGCCCGAGGCCGGCAAGGCCGTCCAGCTGGTGGCGGGCGGCGCCGGCACCGCCGGCGGGGGCTCGGCGCCCACGCCTTCGGCAGTCCAGGCATCGGCCACCGCGGGCAGCAGCTGCACCTCGGGCGGCAGGTCCTTGACCTCGATGACCTGCGCCGGCGCCATCACGGTGAGCCAATGGCAAATGTTTTCCAGCTGGCGCACATTGCCCGGAAACTGAAACTGACCCAGCTGTGCCATCGCCGCTTCGGTGATGCGCTTGGGCTCCACGCCCAATTGCTGTGCACTGCGCTGCAAAAAGTGGCGCGTGAGCATGGGCACATCCTCGCGCCGTTCGCGCAGCGCGGGCAGGCGCAGGCGGATCACGTTGAGGCGGTGAAACAGGTCTTCGCGGAAACCGCCTTCCTTGACGCGTTGCTCCAGGTCCTGGTGGGTGGCGGCGATCACGCGCACATTGGCTTTGACGGCGCTGTGGCCGCCCACGCGGTAGAAATGCCCGTCCGAGAGCACGCGCAGCAAACGCGTCTGCAGATCGAAGGGCATGTCGCCGATTTCGTCGAGGAAAAGCGTGCCGCCCTCGGCCTGTTCGAAACGCCCGCGGCGCGAGGTCTGCGCGCCCGTGAAGGCGCCCCGCTCGTGGCCGAACAATTCGCTCTCGAGCAAATCCTTGGGAATGGCCGCGGTGTTGATCGCGACAAACGGACCGCTGGCGCGCGGCGAGTGCTTGTGCAGGGCGCGCGCCACCAGCTCCTTGCCCGAACCCGACTCGCCGGTGATCAGCACCGTCACATGGCTTTGCGCGAGGCGACCGATGGCGCGGAACACGTCCTGCATCGCGGGCGCCTGGCCCAGCATCTCGGGCGCCTCGTCGGTCTGCTCTTCGGCCACCTCTTCGCGCAGGCTCTCGTCGACCGCGCGGCGGATCAGCTCGGTCGCCTTGGGCAAATCAAAGGGCTTGGGCAGGTACTCGAAGGCGCCGCTGGAGAAGGCCGAGACCGCGCTGTCCAGGTCGGAGAAGGCGGTCATGATGATCACGGGCAAGCCCGGCAGGCGCTCCTTGACGGTCGACAGCAAATCGAGTCCCGAGCCGCCGGGCATGCGGATGTCGCTGACCAGCACCTGCGGGCCCTCGCTGCCTTCGCCCGCGTCCAAGGCCTTGAGCACCTCGCGCGGGTTGGTGAAACTGCGGCAGGGCAGGCCCTCGCGCTGCAGCGCCTTCTCCAGCACGAAGCGGATGGATTGGTCATCGTCTACGATCCAGATCGGCTTCATCGACATGCGGGCTTTCTTGGGTTCATGGCAAAGGAATCAGGATCTTGAAATCCGTCCGACCGGGCTCGCTGTCGCATTCGATCAGGCCATGGTGCTGCTGCACAAAGGTCTGGGCCAGCGTCAAGCCGAGGCCCGAACCGCCCTCGCGCCCCGAAATCAAGGGGAAGAAGATGCGGTCTTTGATCGAGTCCGGCACGCCGGGCCCGTTGTCGATCACATGCAATTCCAATGCCAAGCGGTAACGCTGCTTGCCGAAAGTGACCTGGCGCAGGATGCGCGTGCGCAGGATGATCTCGCCATCGCCCTGCGCGATGCGTTCGGCCAGCGCCTGCGCCCCGTTGTGCGCGATGTTGAGCACGGCCTGGATCAGTTGCTCGCGGTCGCCGCGGAACTCGGGGATGGAGATGTCGTAGTCGCGCACCACCGCCAGGCCCTTGGGGAACTCGGCCAGGATCAGGGCGCGCACGCGCTCGCAGACCTCGTGGATGTTCACATCGCCCACCACGTGCGGGCGACGGTGTGGCGCGAGCAAGCGGTCCACCAGGGTCTGCAGCCGGTCGGCCTCGTGGATGATGACCTGGGTGTACTCGGTCAGCTCCTTGCTCGGCAGCTCCATCTCCAGGAGCTGGGCCGCGCCGCGGATGCCGCCCAGCGGGTTCTTGATCTCGTGCGCGAGGTTGCGGATCAGCTCCTTGTTGGCCTTCGCCTGCTCCAGCAGGCGTTCCTCGCGCTCCTGGCGCGTCTGCTGCTCGACCGGCACCAGCTCCACGATGGTTTCGTCCACGCGGTCCGAGGCCGCGATGATCACGTGCACCGGCAGCGGGTCGGCATGGTGCGCACGGCGCAGCGCGGCCTCGTAGCGCAAGGCCGCGAATTCGTTGGCCCCCAAGCCCAGCAAGGCGTTCTCCAGCGGCCGCGGGTCCATGAAGTGCGCGGCCAGCGCTTCGCCCAGCAGGCTGCGGCGCGACTGGCCCAGCACGTCTTCGAGCGCGGCGTTGACCGACAGCACACGGCCTTGCGCATCGAGCACCGCGACCGGTGTGGCCAAAAGGTCAAAGGACAAATAACGGCTGGCGGCGTTCATGATCGGCAAAAAGGGGCCCGCACCCCAGCGCTGGGTCACCACCGTGGTGCACGCGTGCGGCCCGGTTGGCTTGGGTGGTGCCGCGGCGCACACGCGCCGGGCAGAAAAAAAGGACGGCCGAGGCCGTCCTTTTGCATTGCACGGTCCGTGCAATCGCGCTCATGGCATCACAGCGAGAAGTACATGTCGTACTCGACCGGAGCGACCTCCACGCGGGCGCGGGTGACTTCCTGCATCTTGAGGTCGATGTAGGCGTCGATCCAGGCGTCGGTGAACACGCCGCCCTTGGTCAGGAAGGCGCGGTCCTTGTCCAGGCACTCGAGGGCCTGGTCCAGGCTGTGGCAGACGGTGGGCACCAGCTTGTCCTCTTCCGGGGGCAGGTGGTAGAGGTCCTTGGTCGCAGCCTCGCCCGGGTGGATCTTGTTTTCCACGCCGTCCAGACCGGCCATCAGCAGCGCGGCAAAGCCCAGGTAGGGGTTGCACAGCGGATCGGGGAAGCGGGCCTCGACGCGGCGGGCCTTGTCGGACGCCACGTTCGGGATGCGGATCGAGGCCGAGCGGTTCTTGGCCGAGTAGGCCAGCTTGACCGGGGCTTCGAAGTGCGGGACCAGGCGCTTGTAGCTGTTGGTGCCGGGGTTGGTGATGGCGTTCAGGGCACGGGCGTGCTTGATGATGCCGCCGATGTAGTACAGCGCGAACTCGGACAGGCCGGCGTAGCCGTTGCCGGCGAACAGGTTCTTGCCGTCTTTCCACACGGACTGGTGCACGTGCATGCCGGAGCCGTTGTCGCCGTGGTAGGGCTTGGGCATGAAGGTGGCGGTCTTGCCGTAGGCGTTGGCCACGTTCTGGATCACGTACTT
>JACCDU010799488.1_pt1 | contig 48254 bp, 65 predicted proteins | sample 7446081 | NCBI WGS metagenome assembly JACCDU01 (sample SAMN15323447, study PRJNA562643) | freshwater metagenome | isolation source: river surface water | place: USA:Blue River Watershed | collected 2017-08-17 | reverse complement strand
GATAACCCTGGTTGTGTAAATCCTAAACATCTTTATTTAGGTACATGCCAACGTAATACACAAGATGCTTGTGATCGTGGTTTAATAGGTCATGCTAAAGGTAGTAAACACGGACGCTCTAAACTTAATGAAGATCAAATAGATTACATTTACAATCTTTTTTATAAATCTCAAATAAGTAAAAAAGATATATCAACTTTAATGAATATTGGTTTAACAACAGTGTCCGATATTCTTTCTGGAAATAGATGGAAGCATCTTCATGCTGAATTAACTGAGAAATACAAACCAGTTAAACGAAGAATCTTTAGACACAAACTCAAATAGGACAAAGATGTCCTCTACCTTCCAAGATTTGGGAATTTATTATAGATCTGATATTGTCTATACGATAATAGATGCTAGGATACTTGCATCAGTTCGAGTTATCCATCCAAAGGAGAAAGCAATGAACAGTGCAACAGTTAGTCGTCGTGTAGATCGCCTTGGTCAGATCAAGAAACAAATCAATGACCTAGAAAAGAAGATGCTAGAGATTAGAGAAGAACTACTTGAAGCAGGTATTCAAGAAGCTCAAGGTAGGATCTATCAGGTAGAGTTCAAAGAAGTAGATACAACCCGTGTAGACTGGAAAGCTATTCAGAAAGACTATGACTTACCTATTGAAAAGTATGCTCTCATTTCTAGCTGTACTCGTATGATGGTATCACCACGTTAATTCCTGGGAGAAAGATGATGACTTCAGAACCTTACAATGGTTACACCAATTGGGAAACATGGAACACTGCTCTATGGATCTACAATAATAAGAACCTCAATGACACTATCGTAGAACGAGCAGTTGAGATTGCTCTAGATGCTAAGAACGATAGAGATATGACTACTTACGATATGCGTGTAGCTATCGAAAGAATGCTTAAAGAAGTCCTACTACATGATGATCCAACAGAAGGTTGGGTGTCAGATCTGTTTCACTCTGCTGTTGAACGTGTGGACTTTACACAGATTGCAGAATTACTAATCGATGAATGTGTTAGGAGAGTAGAACTATGAGGTACATTACCTTACAAGGTGCTTACGGTAGGGACTATAAATCTAAGAAGGATGTTCTAGCTGATTGGGAAGCAGGAAAAGATTTCCAAATTAACTGCTTCATGCATCCAGATGATGGTCGATATATCAACAAAGAAGATGCAGAGAAAACTGGTGGAGTCTTCAATATTCGGTATAAGAATCTAACTCAAGTTTGTGTCGTCAAAGTAAAGAAAGCAGTATCATGAAAAACAAAGTTGCAACTAAAAGAAAGCCAACTAGAACTAAGATCAAGAAGGTAGGACGACCACCAACCAAGTTTGGTGTGTATGATCCTCCTCGAATCATTGGACGTATACCCGATGAAGTTTGGGATTTAATTAAGCAGGGTGCTGAATCTGCTGGTAAAAGCTTATCGAACTGGGCACTAGAGATTTTGGTACGAGAAGCCAACAAAGCTATTGACAAAGCTCATAAGTAATCTAGATTGGTTGCATCCTTGCGGGAAACGAGGACAACAACACAGCCCTCCATATCTACTAGGTATGGGGGGTTTTTTATTGTCTTGAGATTCTCATTCTTTCCTGGGAAGAAGTAGATGCCCTTTAAACCAACAAAAATGCCCCAGGATTGATCCCAGGGCACTTCTTGGTGTGATTGGTCATCCAGGCTATCTGGATGCGTTATGGGTCAAATTTGAAGTCCATTTGAGTGTAGCCTTGGTGTTCATCCTCCATCGAGATCAAAGTCTTGGTTTGCAAGTCCAAGCTAAACTCTAGGTCGATATCTTGAATTCGGTAGACTCGAATCACAATCCCATCGGTAGTGTCTTCTTGGACTTCTACCCATCGAATCGACTCATCCCAGCGTACTCGAAGTTCACTGATAGTTAGATCGGTGTGGGGATCTTCTCGTAACCGGAACTCGTAGACCATTTGAGCGAAGAAGTGCTTTGCTGCTTCTTCAGGTGATGCTGCTTCGATCTCTTGCAACTGATTACCAGTATCATTCCACATATTGTCAATCAGCTTACCACCTCGAACTGTATTGGGTAGGCAATTCATTTCTTCCAGGTCTTGAATGCCTGGGGTATGTCTTGTGGCTATTTTGACTTTGTAATTATTCATTCTCTAGATCTCCATTGCTATTGAATAACTCGTCGATTAGTTCGCTGATGGTATCGAACTTCTTGATGTTGCATGATTTGTACAAAGAGTTAAAAGCACCATCACTGCATTTGTTGATTAGTTCTTGTAGATCAATAAGAGCATCTCTGGGGATGTCTTCTTCGTTGAGAGCTACCACCATAGCTTTCATGAAATTACTCATGAATGACTTGAAAGTCAGCATGAATACATGATCCATACGAAGTGGAAACTGACTAGAGTTAGCTACGGTGATAACTCTGGAAATAAATTCGTCCATTGAACGCATCACATCGTAGTGGTGATCGAGATACTCTTCTTTGATGATATCGATTTGTTCTTCAGATAGAGAGTGTTTGATGACCATCTCTTCAAAGACAGCTTCAACACAATTCCGAAGATTAAGATCGGAACCTTCTACTGCTGCATCACTAAATCGTTCGTTGATTAGATATCCTTTGGGTTTCATAGATTTTCCTTTATCCAAAATAAAACATCTTCGATAGTAACGTGTCTTGAGATTTCTTGTCCAGTTCTCCAGCGTACCGAGATTTCCTGGGAAGAATAAATATGCTTCCAATAAGTATTGGGATGCAACTTAGCTGTTAAATGACAACTCGATTGAGTTGGATCTTGAGTGATAGGACTAATAGGTAGTTCTGTTGTGAACTTGTCACTATTCTTCCTTAGCCAAACGTAAGTAAAACCATCATGGCATGGGATGATCTCAAGGATACAGTTACCCTTTAGATTGACTTCTCTCTTGAGGTCTTCCGAAGTGTAGAATCCGTTCCTATTCATTCGTCGAGTACCTCGCAATAATCAACTTGCCAAAAATCCCCTTCCCAATAAACAACAAATTTCTTGTTCGGGTGAACACATAAAAACATTCCATTGCGAACATGCTGCGGGTTATCCCAAAATCTACACTTCTTGCCCTTGTCTGCATCTGTTGGCACTCGCCATTTCTGCTTCGGCGGATACTCAGTCGCATCACCCCAATTGATAATCGATATTCGCTTATCTGCGTACGCAGAATACAAATGACCGTTCTTCTCAATCCTTTCAAGTGTAGGATTGATAACACGCAGCAACTCAAATGCTTCTTGTGGTGTCAACTCGGTGGGTGCTGTTGTGTCGAGCCAATAAACGCTTTCCCAGTCGTTATAAATAATATTGCAAATATCTAACTCTTTAGTGTCTTTGTGCTTAGCAATAAGCATACAATCCGAATCAAAATGCTTTTCTTCTGGTCTAACTATTGCACCGTCACGCCAAAAACCTGCAAATGTTTTATTCATTGTTCTCTCTCAATCTCACAATCTTCTTCAAACTTTTCTGAATAGATATCAGCCCAGATAATCTCATTTCCGATAGGATTACCTTGAGGATCAAATAAGGGTCTTCTGCAACCGGAATCAGTTTGCATGTTTTGAGTAATACAAGACATAGCACAATCAATGATTTCAGAATCGCTAAATTCAACATTCTCTGGTAGATCAATATTGACTGTTACTGTAACTGGAATGCGAACTACATATTCTCGCTTTGGCATGATTCTGCCTCCTGGGATAAATAGAGATTGATAGCATCTTGTTCAAAAGTAGTCATTCTTTCCCAGGGCACTTCGTGGATCTCTACACCTGCAATCTTCATGCAGTGCTGGTGGAAGCATTGACCACCGAAGATTTCGATGACTTCCTGGGAAGAGATAGCGTGCCCACAATAGGCACAGATAGGGTTGATGTCTTCCATGTTTACTCCTTTGGATTAGGGACAACAATTTGAGTATCATAGAAACTATCGGTAGAGCGAACAAGCAAGTATAAAAAAATATCCCCTGAATCTTGCGACTAGGGGATATCTTTGTCCGATTTACTTTTTCTTGTTAGTTGCCATTGCACCCTTGCGGGCTATGGCTGATCTCTGGGAAGCAGATAAAGCTTTAGCTCTAGCTGGTCCACCTTTCTTACCACCTGCACTACCAAGAGTTTTAGCGGCTTCTGATAAGCTTCCTTTTACTTTTTTGTCTTTTGCCATTGATAGGTGTTGCTTTCATTGTGATGTGAGTTGTGATCTTCTTGCCCACTTTGGTCTTAACAGTGTGGATAGATACTTTTAATCCTCGAACTCTTGCGTGACGACAAGCGTTAGTGCGAAGTGTGGTTAATCCACACTCTAGTTCTGATAGATCAAAAGTATGCTCTCTACCATCAAACCAAGTACCCCAAGGATACTTTTGTGGACGACCGACAGGATTAGTCATGAGGTGACTCCATGAGACAGGGGAATTAAATAGGGAATTTATTAACCTTTAGGCTTTCGACCTCTAGGTGCTTTGGATTGTCTACCTTTAGCTTTGGCAGCTTTGGCAGTAGTCTTTCGTACTTTAGCTTTGAGTGCTTCTTCAGATACACCACGTTTAACGATAGTGGCATTACCTTTAGGTGCAGCAACTTTCTTACCTTGAGATTTACTCTCTTTCTTCTTCCAAGCTTTCTTTGCTCTAGTTGGATTAGAAGCAACTGACTTCTGCCACTTGGATAGAGTACTAGGTGCTTTCTTAACTGGAGCATCACCAGCAGAGAATCGTTGCTCTGCCATTGTACGAGTGTCAGTCGTTTGGGCAGGTTTAGTTCTACCTCGTTGTTGTTTAATAATAGCTTTACGTTCTTTAGGTGATTTATCTCGCATTTGAGCAGCAGATAAACCGGCAGAAGTAACTGGAGCTTTATTGGGGTTTAGATTAGGAAGTTTTTTATTCTTCATCCAATCTGGTACAGGTGTTTTCTTGGTTGGAGCTTTTTTAGTAGCTTTCTTGGGTGTTCTTTTAGTTGGTGCTTTCTTCTTAGCCATTGTTTAAACCTTTCTTTCCTTTGACTGCATGAACATGAGCTTGATTTAGGATTGTGGATACTGATTCACGATCTTCACCATAGCAACAACGAAGTGCTGCTTGAGCTTTCTGTTCACCCAGAGTTGGATTCAATTGATATTCAAGGGAATCACGAATCTGTTGTTGAGCATAGCGTTCCATAACTGTAGGGCGGCGGAGAGATTTTGAGGACATACAACACTACCTTTCTTCTGTTTTCAAAACACGTTTACGATCTGACATAAAATCGGGGAGATAACTTATCTGAACTTGATCAGATAGATAACCATGTAAATATTTCTTTTTACTTGCTCCTCCATAAATGAGGATTCCTTCAACACCTTTATGCTCAACAGCATAGTTTAGAATTTGTATCAAACCATCGAAGTCTGTCAAGCTACGAGTTTGTACTGCAATAGTTGGACAGGGATTGGGGAGAGTCTCAACAGACATTGGAATGGTCATATCTGCATTACCAACTTGCATGTATTGGATACATGGGATGATATAGATATTCATCTCTTGCCAATAACGACCACACCAACGAGATCGATAAAGTGACCATAACTTCTCTGGCATTGGCATATCGTCATAGGAACTAAAGTCTGGTGTAACTACAGCAGTCCAATCACCATCGAGTAATTCTTTCACACCATCAGCAGAGTAAGACCACATATATTCAAAACGATAGTCTTCAGTAAAGAATCCTAGAGTACCACCTTGTCTATCATCTGGATATGGGACAGCAGACCGGCAGTAATAAGTTAGAGGATTGGTGGTGTCCTGTTTCTTACTTCGATTGAAAGTTTGAGTTGGAAGCATATCAGGAGTAGCTATCCAATCAGGAAGTAGATCTGGGATCTGAAGAGGGATAGGAACTAATCTAGTATCTGAAGATGCAAAGCGAACGTCATCCTGAATGACTTCTTTGATAATATCTTTCTTAAATTCAGGGGGTACATAGACAGAATCACTTGGTTCTGGTTCTGTAGGTGATTCCTTGATGACTTTAGGTTTTCTTATGGAGGTAGATTGGGGAATAAATGGGGCAGCATTTTCTTGTTCTGCAAAAGCTTGAAGATCTTGATTGAGTTGGGCAAGTCTTCTCTCATGATCATCAGCAAGATTGGTAAGAGCTTTCTCATTAGCAGCAGTTAAAGAAGCTAAGGCTTCTTGATTAGTGACTGCTAAAGCACCAATGGGATCTAATTGGGCAAGTAAGAGATTCTCTTCTTTCTCTGTCCAATTACCTACCAATACAGGGATTGTGGATTCACCTTCCTTGATTGCTTCATCCACACGCATGTGACCATCTATAAGCTTGCCTGTCGTCTTGTTGAATAATGCAGCACCAGCCCATCCAACTTTCTTCTTGAGAGCTTGGTAGGCTTGTCTCTGCCTTCTAGGATGCTGTCTCCAGTTCTTCTCGTTAGCCTTTAATTCTTTAGGATCGAGGTATTCTAATTTCAGGTTAGGATCTTTGGGTTCAAGTGTTGGAGTTCTTTTCATGGTTCACCTATAGGGGAGATATAAAAAAACCCCAGTATAGGTAAGTTCTACACTGGGGAATGGGGTAGTGATCTTTGTTACAAAGACCGGAACTTAATCCTTTACTTACCCTTCTTTTTCATTGCTTTCTTTGGCATGGACTTTTTCATCATTTCCTTTTTTTCCATTGCCTTAGATTCTTTCTTTTCACCTTTACCGCAACTTTTTCCGTAAGCCATGATAGTTCCTATCGACAACGAAAGACTCGAAACAATCGACGCACAGGTTGACCTACAACCTTGCGAACTGGTTTAGCTTTTACAACGTGTTTAGTCAAATTGACTGGGGCTGAAACAACATGACCAACCACTTGTGGAAGTCGGCAGGAGCCACCTTCACATTCCTGGGAGAAAGCATCTGATGCCAACAAACCCAATACCAAAGCAGCAACCAAACAAATAACATTTTTCATTTTACGAATCCTTTGCCACAAAACTTAAATGTCCTGAACAATTCCTAGTACTCACACTATCTCTGCGATAGGCGTGGACGTTCTCACGACCACACTCTCCACAGATTCGGTTCCCTGGTCCAGCAGACTTGAACTCTTTCCCACATTTCAAACATTTTCGTTCGGATTTATCAGGTCTTACTTCGACGTAGGGTGATTTATACTCATAAGGAGTGCTTGCCATATTACACCATAGAGAAATTAGGTGCTAGTAATCTCCAAGCAGAGATATTTATCATAGCACAACAAACTGCACCACTTTGTTTAACCCACTTATCAAAGAATTCAGCACGAACCCAACCACCTCCAGAAGGACCATCGAGTTGTCCTTTGTGTGCATTGTATCCCCACTGATTTCCTACAAATAAACGTGGATTAGCAGTATTATAATCAACAGCAGGAATGTGCATCTGATGTGCCCATGATCCTCCTGGGATGAACCATGAACATCCAGCAGAGGAGTCATGGCGTAGTTCCATGTTGAATCCCTGCATCGATGCAATAACGATCCCCATCTTACCAATAATGGCACATCGAGCAGCATCATCAAAAGACTTGATATCTACATACTTCTTAATCTTTTGTGGTGCAGCTATATCTACCCACTTATTTAAGACTGATGCTGAACTTCCCCATTCTCTACCTACTGATGTGGAATAAGTAGGAAGTCCTGGTTCATCTTCAGCAAGAATACCAATCTTGTGAACTGCTTCCATTTGCCATGATGCAAGAGATCCATCACCTCGAATTCGATTCTTACCAATTAAGACTCGACCTGCACCATATAAGAAAGGACGGAAGATAGGTCGGTATAGTTCCAACCTACCTTCGCGTACAATCTGATCAGCTAGCATGTACTCAAGCATCATCTCGGTACTAGCAGCAACACAATCACCAAGCAATTGATTGGTGTTAGGTAGATGCTTACCAGTGAGCTTGACTACGTTATCCCAGAATGCAAAACGCTTACCAACTGGATTGGAATCAGTTTGCATGACATTAGCTACATTGTCCCAATCGATCATACGAGTATCGATGATGGGTTTATCTGCTTGAGTAGCAAAAGCTTCAAAAGCAGGTGTTTCTAACTTTGGACCTTCCCAACCAAAATGGTATTGCACTTTATTCTCCTGGGAAAAATTAGATCATCTTGAGTTCATCGAGGACTTCACTCACTGCTCGTTCACCAGAAGAATGAGCTACATCAAGGAAAGCATCAGTAAGCTTACTTACAGATCCCGTATAACCTACTCTGTTTGCTGCTACACGCACTCTAGCACGAAAGACAGCTAACAATAGTGGATTACGGATTCTGGCATTCTCTGCAAATTGTTTAGGTTTATTGCAGTTATTACGCATTAGTTCAATGATCTGAATAATGGCAGTAATCAAAGCAATAATAGTTGCAGGATCGATACCGTAAGCTTGGTAGTCAGAAGCTTTCAAAATAGTTGGATCGTCACTATAGCAATCTCGAATAAGATCGAATGGAACATCCGTAACTTGTTCAGCTACCTTACAAGCGAAATCAACTGTTTTGTTCATGAGAAGAGTACCTTAACGATGTAGCGAAGACGTTCTTCCCAGGAAAGTTCTAGCAAGTAATCATGGTATGCTTTGATCACTCGCTTGGTTTCGGCAACTGGAATAACAGTGCCTTTGGTGTCTGTACGACGAGATACCTCGTTGTAAACATCATTCTTATTCAACATATAAAACTCCTATGCAAGCAGGGAGAAAAATAGACTATAGGCTTGCACTACAGACTATTCAGGTTTCTTACCAATGGATGCAAGTAGACCTACTTGAATCTCTCGAAATACTTCTGCAATGTCACTACGAGTCATGAACTTTTTATTGTTCCAATCATCAGTGACTTTGAATCCAAGTTTATCAAACCAATTCTTCCAAGCAGGGAATGCTGGATTAGTAGCTAAAGCTTGGTTGCGAGATCGAAGATCAGTGAATGCTTGATTCACATCCACGATACCACCAGCAAAGATAGCAGCAGAAACAGATCCATAGTTATCTGCAATCTGTTCTGCTAACACTCTATCTTTACCAGGAATCTCAAGTGCAAGATCATAAGATACTGGTCCAAATCCAAATCGATCTCCAGTAGGTTTAGGTAATGGTTTAATCCCATCTGGAGTTGGTGGAGGAATTGGTCCTGGTACTGGAGGTACTGGTACAACACCATCAGTTCCTTCGATGACAACTCGAACAAATACTTGTTGTAGTGTTCCAGTTTCATCTGAATAGATAGTGTCAACATCGTAGCTACCTGGAGGTCCAGTAAAGACTAATTCTTTTCCATTTCCAATACGAATAGAATCAGGACGATAACCATCAGGCATACGTCGAAGAATCCAAACATAAGATTTAGCTTCCTGTTCACAAGCAAGTCGAACTAAAGTAAATGGTTTAAAAGTTAAAGGTGATGTCGAAGAAGATCCCTCAAATGCTGTCACTTGAGCGATCAGACTTCCTGGGAAAGAAAGTGCTAATGCCAAGAAGATCATGACCATAGGCGTTGGTGGTGGCATGTGTTCATCTTCAGTGTCATCTTCTAGTTTCTTTCGAGCATCAGTAACAAACTGATGAACCCAGACAACCAGGGGTAATAAAATCCCTGTTATCAAAGGTGCATACTTGGATGGGATTAGGGATTTAATTACATCGATCTGTTCAATCCCTACAGTCAACAATGCTAGAGCAATAGCGTATCCTGCTAGTTTGAGGACAAACTGAAGATCCTTCTTATTTGCACTGAACTTATTAGATCCTGTTTCACTTAATGCCATACCTTTAACTCCTGGGAAAAATCATTTGAGATGGATCTGAATAATCACACCCTCTTTAGGATGTGATAACAACGTAACTGAATCCTGCTTGATCTTCCCTTCCTTCATCTCTTTAACCAATAACTCTAGATGAGTAGCAGATACTACATCAGGAGTTAAAGAATCTAAGGCTGGTCTAGTAGCAAACTTGTGTCTTAAATCTTCAAGTTGTTGAGTACCAGCTTGAACAAAAGCAGGGGAGTACAGTTTGTCTTCCTCGAAAGTATAACCTTCCATAGAAGCAATCGTAACAGGACTCTTGGGAGCAGGGTATTGTAGGATTCGTGTGTTAAGGTAATAGACTGACTTTGACATACCAATTATTCCTGGGAAGAAAGTTTCTTTCGAGTTCTACGGGGGAGTTCTACTTTGGCTGGAAGTGGTTCTTTATTGATCTGCTTATCCTCATAATCGAGATCAACAGCTTTCTCCCATAACCTCTGTACGTCATCACTCAAGGAATATAATTCCACAGGACGACCTACTTTACCTTTTACCTGTCGCATTCTTATAAGACCTAATTGCATCGAATCAGTCAAGATTCTATGGACATTGGTAGCAGGTAATTGAAGTCTTTCAGCTAATTCATTACGAGTAATTCCATTAGGATAAGCATACATTCTTCGAGCAAACTCAATATTAAATGGTATGCAAGAATCTAAAGCTAATTTACGAATAGTCATATAAAGATGGTTATCAGCTTCCGTCTTGTTATACACAATCATTAAGCATTGAGCCATTTTCTTGAACTGAACTGCTAATCGAGAAGCGACTTCCCATTCAGGACGATAGAGCAAAGATTCATCTCGTCTACGTTCTACTTGGGCACGAAGTCTAGCTACTAACATTGCCAGCATCGACATCTTGTATTCAAACTTACCTCCTAGATTAGGAAGGAAATCAGGTAGGTTCTGGATCAGATAGTCCGTGTAGCCTAGAGTATGCTCCATCAATGTCTTGGTACGAATATGCTTATTGGACATACCAGTTAAGGCAGATTGGATGTGGAGATACTCATCGAATTCAGTACGATCTAGGTATTCGATCTTTAAGAATCTTTCTCCCAGGGAGGAATGGTTTTGGGCATGGATAGACTTGGTAACACCAGCTACCATCCCAAACTTGAGATCCTTGTAGATTCTCTTTTGATTGTTCCCATACTGCTTCTTGAATGAACCATCGAAAGCATCTCGAAGAATACCAAATAGTTCTTCCTGCTCATTGAAACTCATCGATAGAACAGTCGTGAAATCCTTGATCATCAAGGTACGATCATTCAAGGTAGGCAGATAGGAGATATCTTTTCCATCAGCAGTTTTGAAACCAGATACTAAGGATCTAGCACTAATCTGGGATTGAGCATCCACATACATATTGGAATCACCGAAAGACTCGATGATCGTAGTCTTACCAGAATTATGAACTACAATCCCTTCACATAAAAAGTTGTGAGGATCATCTACTGATAAATCGTAGACATCTTCTACACCTATCTCTTTGATGGAAATAATTCTATCTGGTTTACAATGTTCTAACACATGAGAAGTAAAATTATCGTTATCACAATGATGTTTAAAATGTTCTGTGTATTCTAAAGCCTCAAGATTAGATAGTTCATTATTATGGTTATCTCTATCTTTATGATGAACATGAACATTTGATGGTAAGTACTTTAAACTACTTGTAGCAGTCTCATTATATCGCAAGATGCGAACATAATCTTTATAGGATAAATTGTTCATTTCTGCTTCAATAACTAATCGATGTTGAAGACAAGTCCAACCTTCAGATCTTACATTAGTTCGTTTAGAAGCATATGGATGATTGATAAGACCACAAACAGATTTAGCAGGTCTTCTACGTTTAATTCCACGATTTGATCTGCCTTGATTAGATAATAATAAATCACCAATATGTAAATCTTTGAGTCGTACCCAAGAACCATCATGTAACATAAACTTGTGGTCTGCACTAGCTTTTATCACACGACCATGTTCAGTAGTTAATTCATAGACTACTTTAGTTCCTGAATACATAACATCATGAACTTTAGCTAATCTAACAGTTCCATCCTCATTTCTTTGCTGAATATTTGTTTCAATATCACTATCCCAAATCTTACCTCCAGCAATTCCACCGTGAAATCTATGGTAAAGATCTTTAAGACTTATTGTAAAAGTCTTTCCTGCTCGATTGATCTTTACTGTGTTATCACCACTTAAACAACTTGGAGGACCAACTAGGAACAACCAGATAGGTTCACCTGGGAAGTAAGGAGATAACACCGTAGCGAACACAGAAGCTATGGCATACTCGTTACCAGGAGTGAGATATAGGTTGTTACGGAAGCATTGCATCAATTCTTCCCAGGAAGTTACGTTAGCTACTGGTGGTAAAGTAAACCGAGTATCTAGATAACTATCACCAGAAGAAGAATCAGATTCTTCAGATACCAATTGAGAGTTGATGCCTGACCAAATCAGGTTAGATACTTTAGGTTTTCTCTTAGTAGTTGAACTAGCAACTTCATTTAATTTCCAAGTTACATAGTCTCTAAGATCCTTACCTTGATCTTCTTCACCTTCAGCACTAGGGAACTTCTCTTCGATATCCCATTTAAGGAATTTAGTGCTAGCAGCAACACCTTCAAGTTTACGACAAGCTTTAGCAATACCTTTCTTACCAGCATTGTCCTTGTCATAAAGCAAGATGATGTTCTTACCTTTGAAGTATTCTAGGTACTCATCCTTAAAGGTATTACTACCTGGGACTGCACAGACAGAGAACTCTGGTTCCATCTCTTTAAGATGAGGCTGGATAGCCAAGAGATCCCATTCACCTTCAGTAATAACGATGGTGTCCTTAAATGATTTTAGATCGAAAGGACGGTAAAGCTTTAAAGGGAGTCCTGGTCCTTTGTAGATTCGGAATCCGTGGGCTGGTTTGAATGATCCGAGGTTGTTGAGGAACGAACTGCCATTGCCAAATGGTACAAACCAAGTAGCAGTAACGCGATCATAAGCAAACCTTGCACCCCGTAAGGTTTCAGCCAATATTCCAGGGCGTTCACTAGCCAAAGATAGATAGTCAGCATCCGTTGTATCTTTCAATAACTGCGAATGGTACTCAGTGATAAAAGTGAGATGATTCCCTTCAATGCCACACTTTTTACAATCAAATAATCCCTTTTGAGGATTCACAAAGAAGTGTTTCTCTTTACCACAGAAAATACAATCTGAATGGTATTGAGTCTTCTCATGATTAGTAGGGTTGAGAAGAACACCATAATACTCATAAAAATCCAACATTCTATAACTCCACTTCTAAATCTTGTTTATCGCCCCAATGTTTAGTTACAAGTGATGCCCCCACTGGGGTTACCCAGCCTAGATTACGAGCAGGAGACATCATCAAATTGCAGATACGTTTCAGTGGAAACTCTTTCCCAATAGGACACTGAAAAACTAGCTCATCGTGAATCTGCATAATGAGCTTAGACTGGGAAGGATGGATAGATAGAAAATCGTCACAGAGAATCATAGCTCTCTTTACGATATCTCCCTCGTCACCTTGAACAATGTAGTTCACACCCTTGTAAGGTTGCTCCCTTGGTACTTGTAAAGGATAGTTGAAAGCAGTGTAGACACACCCTTTCTTGCGAACTTGATAAGAAATCTGTTCCATGTATTGGGCTACAATAGGGAACTGATTTTGATACAACTCGTAAGCACCTTCCATGCCAGCAGTCGTATCTACTTTCTTAGCACCTGCACCAAAGATAAGAGCATAGTTTACATTCTTAGCTATGCGTCTTTCATTCTTAGTAGGTTCCTTTGTATTGAACAAACCACAAGCCACATAGTTATGAAAGTCATAACCTTTGGCAAAGGATTCAATCATTCCAGCATCATTAGCTTCGTAAGCGAAGATAATCAACTGAAGAGATGAATAATCAATGGCATACCAAACATATCCTGGTGGTGGTCCAAAGAGTTCTCGAAGATTGAATCTCTTGATCTTGTGACCTTCCTCGTCTTCTTCTTCATGACCAGTAGATATGTTCTGACCATTAGGATTAGAACAACTAAATCGAGTTGTCTTAGTCCCTGTATTGTTCAGATTAGGGAATAAACTATAGAGGACTCGTTTATTCTTTTGGTTAGGTACAGCATAACCTAGATAGTTACGAATGTACTTACTACTGGTTGATGCCATTCTCAACTCTTTAAGCTTGAGAAGGAATTCTAGTCTTGGATCTTCAGATTCAACATCAAACTCATTGAGCAATTCTGTAATTGTACCAGCATCAATCGATGGTGAACCTGATGCAGTCACACTGACAACAGGTAACTTCATCTGGTCATAAACCAAAGAGCATAACTGTTTGGGACTCTCCAGATTAAGATCTTCTGGAGAACCAAATCTCTTAGCAATCTCCTTGATCTCCTGGGATAAAGTATCAATCTGCTCCTTTATTTCCCTAAGTGCAGAGGTGGCTCTACCCATTAGGAAATTCATTCCCCGATTCTCAATCCGAATCACTGGACGTAAGACTTCCAAATGGTTTAGATATACCCCCTCTAATTTACGACTACTTAAAAGCTCCAAAAACAGCATATAAAGCCCCATAGTGCGTTCTACGTCTCGTAGGGCATATGTGAGGCAAACGTCCTTCCATGAGGCTTGTGCTTCGTTTGGGAAGGTCTTATAGAGTAAGGATGGTAACCAATAATCTTGAGCAGTATCACCGTGGATAGCCCAATCAGGAATTACCCCCCTTCTGTGGAGAGATCTAACGAATCGTCTAGCAGCGATAACAGAATCCTTGAGATCTTGTTCATCGTCACTAGGGATATCTAAATAGCGAACTGCTAAAGCTTTTAAGCCATGAGATCCCTGATTATCTAGGATATGACTCATCAAGAGAGTATCATCGATGCAATCCCAGAACTTAGTAGGATTTTTGTGGTACTGCTTAATCTCTTCATAGGAACAACCTAGAAGAGTTGCTAAGGCTCGAATATCGAAGTTCGCATTATGGAAAACCCACCGATCATATTCGACGAGAGTATCTGTAAGATCCTTAATTGTTCTCTTGTCTCGAATGACCTTCTTAGTCAGTGGATCTACCTCGAACTCCCAGTAGAAGAGATTACCTTCGTTGTCACATGCAGTCACCATGAATGGTTCTGCACCAAGAACGAAATCTAATCCCGTAGTTTCTGTATCTACAGCAATAACGGACATTGGACAATCCTTTGGAAAAAAGAGCGTAGCAGTTTCCCACTACGCTCTCGACAACAACCAGCTAGCGGCTACTATGAAACGAAGTCTGATAACTCTAGTTCGTAACTGTATGTCCCGTCAGTTACGCTATAGACATCACCATTGATAGCTTCGATGGTTCCATCGAGTACTTCTTCGTTACCATCATCATCAACAAAGTTAAACTTAACTTTGCCACCTACCTTGTATGATGGTTTGGCTGGTTTTGCCTTGGACACTTTAGCAGCAATAGGTGCTGGTGCTTCCATTGCTTCATCAAGTTCTTCAGCAAGGTCTTCGACTTGATCTTCCTGGGAAGAAGGTTGCTCATCGACAATACGAGAGATGTTGTAGTTGACTACAAGTTGACCAGAACGAACACCTGCTCGAAGCTTGGTGCAACGAATCGAGAGAAGGATGTTTGGCTTCTCTTTATCTAGTTCAGTTGCAGCATCTTCGATTTGGCTAGGATCTTTACCCCAACTCTTGGTATCGAATCCACAAGCTTGAAACTCTTGGAAGATCCAACCCAATGCCTTACCATCAACCTGTAGTGTCTTACGGTCGTAACAAGGTTGGAAGTTACCAATCATCATACCCTTCCCAGGAGCAGTGGTTGGTGCGAATACCCAATTGACGTAAGGTAAACCCTTCTTATCTCCCTCTTCATGGGTTGAAACCTTAACACCAGCTAACTTGCAAGGAACACTGATACGATCTCCATCATCCAGACCGTAGACCTGGATAACTTCAGACGCATCAGCCATTGATGCTCGTTCTGTATTTGCAGCTTGAACCAAAGCTTCTTGGTTGCTGGATACTGCTGCTACGAATGCCGACTTCTTCATTGACTTAGCCATTTCTATATACCTCTAAACTTTTGGAAAAAACGAGTGACAAATTTACGATTGTGTGGTTAGAAAATCAAGAACGCTTACGAGTTACTTTTTTTACTGTTTCTTCAGGCTCCTCATTGGCATCATAAACTTTGTTGTTAAACGAATCTTGGAGGATCTTCCATCCGTTCTTGACTTCACCTTCTGTAATCTCAAGAACTTCAATAGGTTTACCGGATGGGCTTACGAAATGGTCTGGAACACCACAAGCAGTCCAGATGTTTTCGTAACCTCGCAAGTGAACTAATCGACGTTGATCAGCAGAGTATCCATAGAAGAAAGCATAATCACATGCTGCCTTGAGATACTTTAGGGGAGCAGTTGCACAACTAGGACCATACTGAACTGCTTTACCACCAGTGATGACTTCGATATCAGATTCTTTGGTATGGGAGATCAAGATTAGACCTTTACCAATATCCCGAATCTTATTCATGGTGGACTCGAAATCATCTTTGATAACTGACCACAACTTACCGAAGTCATTTAGACCACCAGGATGACGAACATTCTCAATAACACAGTGATGATTGAGACAAGCTTCGTACATACGATCTACAGTATCGATAGCTAGACATTGAACAGAATCATCTTCAGATACTTGTTCGATGATGTCCTTGAAGTTCAACCAAGCATCGATACCAGTAGATTTGATTTCATCTGGTTCATAACAACGTAAAGAGATCTGACGAATAGGTAGATTCTTACGAAGTGGTTCTGTCATGATGACTAGGCATCCTGGGATAGAAGATGCTAGGGTTGTCTTACCGATACCTTTAGTACCATAAAGACAGATCGTGTATTCTAGGAGTTCCGATGGTGGAACATTGAGGTCGTCTGGTCCTGGTATTTGAATACGTTGGGCAGATGGTTTAGGCAACGGTGCTGCCTTACGGGGAGTGTTTAATCTGGACATAGGGGAGAACCTTACTTTCTTCTTTTCTTGTTTATTCCAGTTCTGGAAATGCCGTGTCTACCGATATCAAACCTGAATCTATTCCTCTGGTTATTAGATCGAAATAATCTCCTTTTCCGTTTCTGAATGGGTCGTAAACTCCGAAAGGTCGCTGGTAATGATGTGGATTTGTGGACCCGTCCTGTAGGGTCCACGGTTGAAAAGGGTTTGCTTTTATTGACTCCCACCATAGGCACACCTGTTCCAACAATGGGAAGAGGGTACGTTTTGCGAAGTTATCAATATCACCAGGAGCAAACTCTACTCGCCAACGATAGAAGTACCACTCTGGACGAGAGGCAACATCATCGTGAATTCGTTTTACAAAATCTAGATCGGTTTCTTTCTGTTTTTGCTTTAGTCCAGGTTTACGAATTACGTTGTATAGAACACCAACTGGAGACTCTTTGTAGTGAGTTCTCATGGTGTAGCAGTACAACATGGTTTGTAGATTGTGGGCTAAAGTATGTTCAAGAGAATGCTCATCGACTTGAGCTTTAGTCTTGTTCTCTTGTAACCAGATCTTTCCTTCTCTACGGAAGACTTCATCATACTTACCTCGAAGATCTATCTTACGACCAGAAGGTAGATGAACAGGTACACGGAAGATGTCTTCACTACCGATGTACTTGATGTTCTTATCATCTTCAGACCATGTATCGTGATAGTGCTTGAAGATAGTTAAACCGATTCTTCCCAGGAGTTGATCGGAACATTCTTGGGAAACCCATCGCTCTAGTTGAGCTAGGGTGTAACCATGAGCATGATACTCTAGTAACTTGTGGAATAAATTCCCAAAGTCTAGGGAGTCTGTAGATCCATCTACTCGTAGTCCTTCAACAGAATACAAACGGAATCGTTCTCTACAGGCTACGAACTTAGAAAGTAGTGAATAGGATATACCATCTCGGTACAGATCCCAGGCTACTTTCTTTTGTCTTCTTCGTTTGGCTGGCATTACTTCATCCATTCTAGTTCGAGCATGGAAATATCTATGGGCGTATCATCTGGTATACCGAAAAGGACTGATCCAAAAGAATGCTTATCCCTGATTTCCTGGGAAGGAATCTGACAAGCTAGATACCATTCGTTGGCTTCTTCTAGTTGCTCGTCTATCCATACCAGTTCTTCCTGGGAAAAGAATCGAGGGTCAATCTTCTTGTAGTGGTAACACTTCTTTCGGCACTCACTTAAAGACATTGCTTTGAGTGACTTACCTGTAACTGGAAAACCTTTGTCGTTGTATTTCAAACTGATTAGTGGAAAGTTTTCTTCATTGTTGAATCGAGATCTTTCACTAGCTAACTTACCTGGGTTGGCTACGATAGATCGGACTAAAGCTAACTTTCTACTGAACTCTCCTGACATAGAACTCACTATGATTTCATCTGTCAGTTTCTCTTCAAGTTCTTCATTTAACCGGAAGATGTGGGATAACCATTGATAGACTGGGAGCTTACTTGTTCTTCCTACCAGTTGTCTTTTTGTCTTTTGTTCTTTTTGTATTGCGTTTTTCCGAATGCTGCGGATTATCCTGTCGCGGTAATCGTCCATTCTTAACCTCTTCACGGAGAATTAGACAGTTCTTAGGTGCATCAATTCCTAATCGAATTTGATTGCCATTAACACTGATTACAGTAACGCAGATGTCGTTACCAATAAAGATACGTTCGTCAACTCGACGAGTTAGTACTAGCATACAATCTTCCTTGTTGTAGATAACCTTTGGATAATGCTACACTTTCGGCAGTAGCCTCCGGTCAATTGTGGGATGACACCCTACTTCTTCTTTTTGCTCTTGCCTGCCTTAGATAAGGCGATAGCAATTGCCTGCTTCTGGGGCTTATTTTCTTTCTTCACTAAAGTCGATATATTTTTACTTATCGTCTTTTGGGAAGTTCCTTTCTTTAATGGCATGAAAATTTCCAATGAGTAATAAGTCAAAAACTGGGAAAACAATGTCTTGTCAGTATTGTTTAAAGAAAGTGATCTCTTGACCCATGCCCAAGATCTTATCGACCTAGATTTCTAGATTCAATAGGGTAGTTGGAAATTTTTTATAGAAATTCGGAAACCCCAAATTTTCCTGGGATGAAGTTAGAACTCTGACATAGATAAGAAGTCGTAAACTATTGCATCTCTATTTCTATGATAACTAGTTATGTGGTATTGGGGTGCGTTTTCTTTGTACCATGGACCAGGATGGTTGTTGAATACATCCATAGCACACAGGAATGTTCTACTTCTGTGAAACGGTTTGAATGCCTGTGTTAAAGCTTTCTCTTCATGAGGATAACCACATCGAGTATCTTCTGATAACTCCCAAGATAGATCCATAAGTTCTTTAGCTTCAGGAGTAGACCCAACAATCAAAAGACCTGAATTAACTATATTGGTGTGATATATGGCACTAATAAAATCAAATTGATCATTTATATGAGTGATGATACTATTCTTATCATTCATAAAAACAACATCAGCATCTACCCATATGATCCAATCATAATTATCCTGATGCTTTTTAATCCACTTTAATTTATTCCATTGATGATGTCTGTGAATACAGTGATTTTCATTCTCAAATATGTAGTCACAACCAACTTTATTAGCATAAGCTTTGTGATTCTTTTTAATCTTTTCAAGTAGATCACTGCTTCCAGTATGACCAGATAACAATAAGATTTTTTTATTAGATAGATCTGTCTTATTCTTGAATATATACCAAGAAGGGAACATCCCATCTTCCCAAGTAAAATAGACTTGATACCCATTTTCTGCTGCCCATTTATCAACAGCATATTTAGAACCAAACCAAACGGAATTATGAAAATATCCATTTACATAATCATGACCAGATAGGATTCCACCATCTTTTACCTTTTCATTCCATCTACATATGTCTTCGTAAGTTGCTTTAAAACTATGATTAGCATCAAGATACACAAAATCTAATGATTTATCTTTGAATTCTGTAACTGCATGTTCAGAATAGTTTCTATATATTTTTACACGATTATTGTTTTTAAATTTTTCGCATGTTTGTTGATAACAAGAAATATAATGGTCTTGAGATCCATGATTACAAAGATCGTTATATATTAAATTATCTTGTTTTTCCCAAGCATCTACTAAATGTAGTTTAGAGCCTTCCCAGTGACTAAGTATGATTCGAGAGAACTCACCAGTATTGACACCAAGTTCTACTCCTTCATTTTTTAAATTTAAAGAGTTTAAAAATACTCCTAGATCTTTTCTACTGGAGAGAATAGTCATAACTTAGCTGGTCCTATACCTGCAAAAGGATCTTTTTTAATTATATAGCATCTATATGGATCATCAAAAAATGTTGATCCTGTTTGCTTTCCACTGATATTAGAAGAACAAGCAGTTTGTCCAACTAACCATTTGCTAGGACAATATAAACGAAGCATCTTTCGTTCATGAAGAAGTCCTAGATGATGATCGATATGGTAATGTTGTTCAAATGGAACTGCATGTAAAAATTTATATAAAACTTCCATCGCATGTTTGCCTCGTACCATGAAAGCATGAGTACGGTTTACATTATAGGGAATAAATACATGATCATTTACATATTCAGGTGGATAAGCATCTGTATGAAGAAGTTGCCCACCAATGTAAACATATTCCCAATCATCAGGAAGATTACTGTAGAAGCTAAGCATCAATTCATTAAAGTTTTCTCGAAAGTATGCGTCATCTTCAAAGACACAATAAGAATCAATATGATTGTTGAGACAGTATTCGAGAATATTCAGATGAGATTTATAACATCCCCAAGCACCATTACCTGCTGTCCACCAATCAGGATGCTTTACAGAGTCACCATGAATCGCTTGCCAGCGTTCAGGTTTACCCCAAGGAAAGTCTTCAGGTAATCTATCGTAAAATTCGTTTAAACGATCTCTACGAATATCTAAGTTGATGACGAAGCATCGTTCTGTGTACATTTTTCTGCACGACTGATAGCGAGGAGAACTAACTGTTTAGCAACTAAACGTATAAAAGGTAGCTTACGATTTGTTGCCTCTTCTTGCAACCAATCAAGGATTATATCTACATTTTTTGTACAACCATATACACCCCAAGCATTCATAGTTTTAGCTCTATCATTACAGCTACAACTTGGAGTATCTACAGCAAACCAAGATAAGATTTTCTTTAATTCTGTACCTGGACCTTCACCAATATTACTATCACTTGTCTCTACTTTTTTTTTAAATAGAGGGGTTAGTGTTTCAAGTAATTCTTTATAATTAGGTGAATTATGTTTTCTAGAAGAAGCAATAGCTAAAGATGCAGTAACACTATTATGACTTTTTGGATTTTCACATTTTAAGCATTGCTCACAAGCAGGATCTGTAGTCTCTGCATCATAACCAGATAATTCTTGAGCAAGTTTGCAGTAAATTTTATCTTGTTTAATTATTTTGAATTCACAATCCATAAATCACCTAGAGAGAAAGTATTGTACAAATTTATAATTGAAGTTTATTTTTAATTATTATTCAAATACTGTACAAACTTGATACGCAATTTCATTTTCAAACAACCCATTGTATGGTGGAGGATCACATGCACATCCTTCTGTACAATTTTGGCTAACTAATACCCACTGCCAAGTTCCTCCAACATTTTGCCATGAAAAGAAACAAGAACCATCACATATAGGTGTTGGATTTATAGAACTTGATGAATAAGACAGACTACTACTAGAAGAACTGGAATCATATTGTAAAGGTATTGAACTAGACCCTTGACCAGATCCGGTTCCTGAATCACTAAACCCATAACCAGATTGACTAGAACTTGGTATTAAACCGCAGCATTCAGCATAATAGTATGCACCAACTTGATTGCATACACCTGATGATCCAACAGTTAAGTTTGATAAACTCTTGGTAAGATCGTAGATAACAACTCCAGTACGGCGAGGAGTACCAAGAATCGGATAAAAAATGTCAGCAGCAGCGTATCCATAACTATATCCTTCTGGATAAGTGAACTTAGTCTTTAAAGTGTACTTCCATTTTTCTCGTACTAATTCTTTTTCATAATCTTTGAATGCAGGTGTCCAGTAATTTAATTCGTGCTGAGAATCACCATAGATCTCAGTAGCTAGTCCTTGACCATAATTAGCGTAGATAACTCTATCTGCTTCAAATTTAGGAGTGTAAGCAAAGTAACCACGAAGCTTACGGTAAGACATTCTTGGATTGATAGATGCTCGAATACGTTCTGTAACATCTCCCATGATGTATGAAGTCCAATAGGAAGAATTAGGGAGATTATAATAGTGATGAGGTAGATTAGCTTGTTGAGCAGAGAAAGTACCACCTGATGTATCTGAATCTTGATAATATCTATCTGGATATTTATTTAGATATCCTGGTAGAGCTATGTCAGATTCATTATTAAGATGTTTACCTTCTAATGACTCTGCTGTAATAAAAGATATAGGGAACTTTAGTTTGTCTATGGGAGTGCTAGTGTTGTAGGGAGCTACAACTAAATTCTTCATTTGAGTAATCATATATCCTGATGAAACATCAGAATCTTGAAATTGATTACCTTCAAATACTAGCTCACCATCTTTATTTACATAGTAATAACATCTAAAGATCTCAGAAGCTCTTGAGAACCAATTCAATAAGGTTTCATCACCTGAAATTACGTTGAGAAGATAGTAGTTTTGTAAGAAAGATGAAGTAGTCCAAGAAAATGGATACGCAGTATAAGTTGTCATATCACTAAACATATCATCAACATTCCACGGAGATGATCCGTTAAGACTGTCTTGATAATATCTTTCAGTGCCAGCAGTTACCCCAACATTCTTTTGGGTATGTCTAAGCTTATTGTAAATCTTATTTTCTGTATAAGTCTTAGATAAGAAATGCCGTATATCTTCAAGAATGATATAGACAACTGAATCAGGATTATCTGGATGTCCTAAAACATTAACTGCTTCTGCTAAAGTCCACTTAGCATAATCATATGAAGCACCACTATTAAAATTATCTCGAATTTTAACAGTGATATTAGGATAGAAATAACTCGTATTGATCGTACCAGAACTACCACCTGCTTCATTAGCTAAGTCATCAAAGTCAGATTTAGATACCAAAAAATGACATCTACCTGGGGTAGGACCATGCTTCAATTCAAGAGAGTTGCACTTCTTGATGATAGAAGAATCTACCCCAATCCTTTCCATAGCAGATATAACTGCTGGTGGATCAATCAATGGAATCTGAGTTGAATTAGCAGTTAGTTCAAACATTAGGTATTCAACGTATTAGGAGTACCGGATTCCGTCTTCTCAATCTTAGGAGTTGGGGAAGCTTTACCCTCTCCACTCCCCTTAGCTTCCTGGGAAGAAGGAGAGTTATCTACATAAGCCTCGATTGGGATCAGAGGTACTACTTCGTAATCAGGTAACTTACGGAAGTTGAGTCGGATTAAGAAGTCCAACATCTGAACTCGAACATCACCAATTAGGAAGTCCACAATCTGCTGCAAGGACGAGTAAAATGCCACCATAGGGATCTTTCGACCAGTAGCAGCACCTAGACCACCTCCACCACCTTGAATCACTTCTGGAGGGATACCAAGCCCTTCTAACTCCTCATTGGTGAGGAATGCCATGTACTCAGCCATACCAGGAGGTGCCGAAGCACTGGATGGTGGTTCATAGTCCCATACCTGACGACCATCTGCCCCTGTTTGATTAGGGAATATAAGATAACCACCAGCACGTTTCTTAGCTAACATCTCAATAGCTAGGTCACGATTGTTGACTCGACCACCACCTTCCAGTTGAGTGTAACCGATGGGGTATCGCATGATCCCACCATCGAATGCGTTACGGTAGAACCAGAGTCTACGAATGTCTCTAGCACCACCTTCTGTCCAGATTTCCCACCAAGCAGCGTAAGCCCCAAAGAGTCTGGAGATACCGTAGTATTTCTGCTGCTCTCTTGCATGAATGTGCCAGAAAAGCTTGGGTATCCCTAAGTAGAACTCTTTGAGGTTTCCGCTGTTGATTTCACAACCGACTAGACCACCCTGCTGTGATACGGCAACACAATCAGGTGGATTGAAATCAAGAAGATTGTCGAAGTGAATCATCTTCTTGTTTCGACCATCATCACCAGAAGACATCTTGTAGACAACTTCTGCTGCTGAATATCCCCACTCTAAAGCTTTCAGGGCTTTGATAGCACCTACCTGCCAGAATCTCTTTAGAGTTGTGGAAATAAAATCAGATACCTCTTTATCCTGACATTTGATGACGTAAGGAAAAGAAGTGTCGGATTCTACAATCCAACGATGGACTGCTGGATTCTTAGCTTCTTCTTCAGTAAAGAACTTAGTGAAGGCATGAATCGGTCCTTTGATCAGACCTAAACCAAAACAAATACGAGGATCTTCTAGCATTTGCCTAATAGCAAACCTAGAGAATACTGGTCTTTGATGAGGAGCATATGAGTAGTAATTGTTTACAAACCCAGTAGGCTCATAAGGTGATGAGATCACTCCCATCAAATTCTCTTTGGTTATTTCTGCCATTGATTGGTTCTTTGCATTTGTTGAAGTTGTAGATTAGCTCTAGCACTATCAGCTTCTTTCTCACTAGCTCCAACTTGTAATAACAGTTGATAATACCTGTCTGGAGATAGACTAGATTGTTGCTGTCTTTGCTTGAGTTCCTCTTCAGCTTCTAAAGTTGTTATCACACACGAATAATATCTAAGTATTCGCTCCTCCAGAGGCAAAGAAAGGTTATAAAACCTTATAGCTCTTGCTCTGGGGAGCATGATTTTTTTAGTTTTACAAGCTCCGATGTAGCTAGCTCCACCAGCATAACTGCTGCTGTCTTGGATATCTCTACATCAAACTTCTTGATTGCCTTAACAAAGTAGGGCAACCATTCTTTAACTCCAGATCGATCTGCTTCCATCTTGGCTTCTTGGAATAACTCGATCACATCAATGACTTCAACTTGAACTGCACTACCATCTGTGGCTTTCAAATTGATAGTAGTGGTTTCTTTGTTGGGGAGAAAGAAATCAATCATTAGGTCAAAACTCCTGTTAAGGCATTACTTTGAAGATTCTGAAACACATTGGGGTGATTCATCGTATTAACATAGTATGGAATAGACCATGTGGCAAGATAGAGTGGTGTTTCACCTCTACCTATTTGTTTATTACTATATACAGCTTTACCACCTCGCATTACTCCAGTTCCATTGTAAGTAAATACGGATGGAATAGGTGCAGGTAAACCTGCTCTGACTGCATATCCACTCATGACTAACATCATATTACTTTGACCGTTGTAACTTGATGTGTAATCAGATGGAGCTAGTGGAGAACTAGACATAGAATTATTAACATTGAATTCTCTAGTATATTTACTAAGTAAATCAGCAGATGCGTTAGATTTAAGTGCATTAGCAATATTAGCATCACACTTCTGACGCACAAATTGATAAGTGTTATGTTCTTCTACTAATGCAAATTCACATTGGTAATCAACATAACTTTGATCTGGATTAGTAACTGGATTGCTAGCAGCAGCATTAGGGCTAGGTGAATTAGACTCATAACTATCTAAAGAACCTTGGTTCCAAGCAGGTATAGCATTAGCTGATATTTCATTAACTAATGAATTGTTTGAATAAGGAGATACAGGATCTTCAGGTATCCATACCATTGCTTGGTTAGTATTGTTGGTATGACCTAAATAACCATAAATACTCCAATTACCACCTAATGGATTCCAAGATGGATTACCATTGAATTGATTTTTATAAGCTAACCATTGACTAACTAATGTATTACTACCTTTAGATGCTGATCTATCAAATGCAGAACTCCAAGGTTCCGCAAAAGTACTTAAATTACCAAAGGTGTTCCAAGGAACAGGGTTACCACCTTGTTGTTTATAATTATAAAGAGGTGTAAATAATCCTGATTGTTCAAATAACATATGTAAGCTGTAAGTACCTACATACTCTACTCTAAAATTATGAGTTCTAGAGAATAAAGATTCCTTGTGAGAAATCTTAGTTACTATATTTCTTACAGCGTGAGTTTTTACTGCTCCTTTTTCATCAGTAGAAGTTACTGCTTGATCCCCAGCAACACCTGCTACTTGGGTTATTGCCCCAGCTTCATTTCTTACAGTAGAAGCAGTTCGCATCATTCTTTGACGAACATAGAACCAAAACATCAAAGCAGCAGTAATAGGTGGTTCACCACTAGGAAGAGTAATAGAACCACTAATCACATTAGCCCAAGTAAGGAATCCTTTTCCTTGAAGTGCAGAACCATTCAGGCTACTAGATATATCATGATTAAGATCCATTTTGATTGCCCCATTAGGTAGAGCATTCTCAAAATTATGAGCTTTATCAACTAAAGTAAATGTGATTCTATTTGTATTAGATTCAAATTGAATTCTTTGACTTATTCTTTGACAATATAAAGGTACTGGAAAAGCAAATCTAACTCTTTGAGTTTCAATATGAGCTAAAGATTGAGGTATTTGTTCTAAAACACCTGTAGTTGTGATAGTTGGTAAACCATCTTCATTGATATCAAATGAACGTGACCATGACATTTCACTGATAGCAGTTATGTTGGTTTCAGAAGTTACTTCATTTAAAGAATTAAATGTAATCTTAGATGGTGTATGACAAGCTACACTCCAGGTAAGCTCTACACATCTATGTTGTGCTATATTCTTAGATTTAAAATCAATTGGTACAGGACCATGATTTAAATCATTACCTCGATTGATAACAAAACCATAGATGTTACCACCAGCAGATGCGTAAGTAATATTACCAGTACCACCTAAACCTTGGAAAGTACAACGTAACTCTCCTCTAGGTTTCATCAAGATAGCTTTGATTTGCTGGACAGCAGTATCAACAGATGCAGGACCATTACCAAAATATGGATCATTGTTTGGATTAGGTCTTATAAGAGCTATGTATTCATATGGAACTACCCAGTTAATAGTTAGTTCATTACGAATATACTTAGCACTAATACCATTCTCTGACATTACTGGTTTAGCATTGAATGATAAACTATAAGTAGGTGGGAAATTATAAACACCTAAAGCACCTAATGGTGTATTTGTATCACCATAGGATAACTCACCATAACTTCTATAGGTATTACCGAATACAGCCATGTGTCACCTTTATGGTTTTGCTGGAGCTAGACTAACCATAGCACCAGGATTCATTCGTGCAAAATCTGGGGTATTAGCTATTGAGGAAAGAAGATCTGTATTAAACATAGAAGTTTCTTTAGTAGATTCAGCTAATACGTTTACACCATCTGCAATATCTTTAATAAAATCAAACATCATTCCATAGGTTGGATCTAGAAGACCAATCAAGAAACTTGTGAATGTATTGGCATTCTGTTTAATAAATTCAGATAAATTAGAAACAATAACTGTTAGTAAGTTGATACCACTTACTAATAGTGGTTCTGCTAACTCAACTAAGTTATCAAAGGCTCGTCTAGTTTCTAATTGAAGTCTAGTTTGAGCTTGGAATATTCTTGATACTTCATCACCAATTTGATTTGATCTTCGCATATCGTCATTGAGAATTGATAACTCTCTTTCGATAACTGCAAAAGTAACTTCAGGTGAGAAGCCAACTAAATCATTAGCAATCTGGGATACACCATTTTCAATAGCTGTTAGAACATCTACAGCCATGTTAAGTGGGGCACCTACTGTACTACCAATAACAGTACCAATAGTAGATCCAATGATACCTCCTAAAGGACCATAAATTATTGTACCAATTGCTGCTCCTGCTGTAGATGCACCAGCAGTAAGCATTTCAGTTGCAGGTTTAACAGGTGATAATGCCTGTGTACCTTGAGTCATTCCTTGAGCATTAGTTACAGCAGAGAATGCTAAAGCACCTACATTAGCTACAAATTGAGAAGTAGCTTGTGAAAACTTTTGGGCACTATTTGCAATCAAAAGAATACTAGAACCAAGACCTGCAATACCAGCAGCAGTCTTTGCTGCAATCATCTGCTCTTTAGATATACCTTCAACATCAGGTAAATTATTAGCAATATTCCCTGTCAATAAATCTCTAGAAGCACTATTGACGAACTTAAACATATCCATAACGCCAAGTTGATCTTGGCTTTTACCTGTACCTACAGCAGCACTTTCTCTAGCTACTCGAAAGGCAGATAAAACTGGATAAAAGCTAGTACCACCAAAACGACTTAAAAGCTCAGAGATAATAGTCTCTGAAGCTCTAAAGTTATTAGCAGCAAGTTTGTCTAGATCTCCTTGTTTAGATAAAGCTTTAGCACCAGCTTTCTCTGTGTCTTCTGGAGATAAAACCTTTTGTATCTTATCAAGGATGCCTTCTCCACCAGATTTACCACCACCCCCTTGAGTTCCACCAGCATCAGAGATCTTACCTAAAATCCTAGTAAGAGCATCTAACTTATCGGAGTTCTGCTGAATAGAATCCGTCAAAGCATCAAGCTTAGATGAATCATCCCCACCTAATGAACCGGAAGAGGTTGCCATTGGGATATACCTTGATTTCCTGGGAAAAAATTACTTGTAGCTTTTCTTACCTTTACAGCCCCATCGCTTCCTGCTTATGTCATTAGGGCAGGGAGGATCTTTACACTTAGGTATACCAGAAGATCTAGCACAATATCTATCACCTCGTTCTGTTCCAGGTTGAGGTGTTTTACCTGCTTGACCAACACTACGAGTTTTTCCACCAACAGTGACTCGAACTGCTTTACCTTTAGCTGGAGCTTTCTTAGGCATACTATTTCTTCTTTGATTTAGGTGATGGTTTAGAAGCTTTCTTACAGCTATTAGGACTATAAGGTTTCTTACCTTTCACAGGCTCGTAACCTTTCCAGCATCGATTTTTCTTTGGTTTATCCATAAAGCACCATAAAAGAGGCAGGGAAGAACAAATTAGGCAGTTAGGAATAAACGGAAAGTTTCACATTGCTGAAGGTTAGCAATACTGTTTGTACCAACTGGTAAAGATCTCATCTGTAAAGGAACCTTACGATGCTTGTTGGCAAATAAGGTAGAGACATTGAAACCAGGAGCTACAATAGCTTTCTCAAAAGTGATAGTAGCTGGAACCTGATTACCAGCAGATCCACACTTGGTAAGAATCAAAGATTTAGCCATACCAGATAGGAGTCGTCCCATCTCACCTGCTTGACCTACCGTGGTTGCCCAAGGCCAAAAAGCATCAGCAGCACCCGTAGCATCCCATTCAGCTAAAGTGAAAGAGACATTGAGTTCTAAGCCTTGATAGACACCATCAACAGCAACAGCACCACCAACATCGGTGATGATATCTTCTGCTCTGGATACCCATTCAATTGTGAAACCATCATCGATGATTCCAAGATCTTTGGAGTTATAAACAGCACTGTAAGTACCAGCAATAAAAGTCATTGAGGACTCTCCGCTTCAACGGGTTTAAGGTTAATTTGCCTATACTGTTTTAGGCAGTGGTAACAGGTAGCAGCATTTGGGGATGTGGTCAAATGTCTGGGTAATCTAGGGCCATAACCACATAGGATTTTGTGGGGAGGGGTATTCGATGCGAATATCCCCTTACCTCCTGGGAGAAGAGGGTGAGCTTCTGATGACTCACAAGGAATCGCTAGGTGGATAAGAGTAGCTGGTGCCCCAACATGACCACAAATGATGCAGGGAGTGTCGTAGTCCCTGCCGTGGTAAATGCCGTTAGCATCAGGATTACCAGGGTGTCTTTTCTGACATTCAATACAAATCATGGGTAACATTGGGGAGAACCTCTTGATTTTGAAAAAGTAGGAACCTATGCTTGTGAACGATGTACGACATTAAGAGCGTACAGAAAAAATCAAACTTTACCAAATGGTCGGAACATAACGACAGCGTTTGGTTATAAGTCGCCCTACTGTGGGATAATTGCAACAGGGCTAACCCAGGACTTGTGGAGAGAAGGGTAAAAGCAATCGGGATTTGGCCTAGATCTCGTAAAGTAGCTCTCCAGTGTAATGCTCGCCAAGCCACTTACTGAAAGGTGAAGTTGATTCACTTTTCCACGTTCCAATGGTGGTTTTTCTTTTTAAAGAAGCCCCCATAGGATGAAGTTATGTAATAACTTCTCGAACGTGGAAGGTGAAGTATATATTTACTACCAATACTACTAATACTATTAGTTAATTAGGGAATTTATTCCTTATCTCCCAAGTAGTAATTGATTCCCTAAATCTAGATGGTATAGTTACAACACATTGAGGATCTACGCATATCTAGGACGGATAAAAGCTAATCATTCTCACTAAGTCCCGATTAGCTATCCTTTGGAATGCCTTCCATCATCTACTGCTGTGGGTGATGGGAGGTTTTTTTATGTCAGCATGGAATAGCTACAGTTCTTAGACCACCCGTAAATACTACTTCCATAGAGTAGCCAGCAGGTTGCATATCCCCATCGAATGGATCATTAGATCTATACCAATCTTTCAATTGGGGTGAAGGACCAATACAGGTAATCCACTTTAAAGGCTCTATACGCCCTGCTGACGAGCTTAGAGTGTTATTTCCGTGTAAGGAGGCTCGAATCACATCGGAGATGTCTGTAAGCCCTTTAACAGCCTTTACGAGGACTTCATCTGGATCTCGATCTTCAGGGTATTTTCTACTTCTTATGGTGGTAGTAACTAAGAGTCCTATTTCATCCTTGAGCATACTGGTAATCCCTGGTTCTGGGTTAGACCAGTCTCTAAGGTGAACAGCGATGTAGATCTCACCTGCCGTTGCTATAGGCTGTCCAGAGAGTCCGATACGGATATTGTGAGTTGGACTAGGTACGATGTCTTTGAACTCGATACGAAGCTTATCTCGAACTTTAAGCAGTAGGGAACCGATACTCATCGAATACCAACCTTTCTCTTGGCTAGGATCTTAGCTTGCTGGATCCAGGGAGTTAGATCATCTGGGAAGATAGGTCGCTCCTGGGATAGTTTCTCGGAGTAAGGTACTGTAGTCCCTACAGTGAGTCGATCACCTCGGATATCGAACGATTGTTCCTGGGAAGGAATATATTCTCCTGATATCACTTTCCCAGGACGTAAGGAACGCTCCAGTCGGGAAGTCAAAATAAGAATAGGAACATCCCTGGAACCTAATGTGGCTAGCTTAGTCTTGGCACCAGCACCTTTGAGAATGCTCCAAGCAATACTTGCTGCTTGCTGGGGAGTTCGACCACGACGAAGATTGAAGTGATAGATTGCTCTCCAGCGTTTGTCCTCGTTAGGTGTTAGCAAACCTCTAGTAGCTTTGAAGTTTCTAACCCCGTAAGTCTTAGCATCCCCTTTTCCCAGGGGGCGTTGGGCAATTGTCCTGGGAGAAAGAGATTTCCATTTGATCCCTGCTGAGTCTGTACCACCTCTACTCTTTACCAGAAATTGATCGTGGATGATCTGGAAAGTGTAATAGATAGTCCAAGCTAGTAGATCTCTGGAAGCTTTAGCCATGTATATATTAAATGAATGGTAATGTGTTAATTACAGTTATTATAATAAGCCAATCCCACGGAAACGGAGACATTAAATATTCTCTCCCAGAAATATCGGTAGATGCCGATTGACGAACGCGAGTCTTGTTTTGTAGGTAGCGTTGATCAATCACTACGTTCTGCATGACTGCCATCATTCCAGAAGAGAAAGGTACATCTGGGATCTGGATGATACCATCGGCAGCTTGTTCTAATTCAAAGATAGCTCTTTGATAGTCTTCACCATAAAGACCTGGATCACCTCGACGTTTGGTGAAGTGATAGGCAGCGATGTAAGTAGCTCTACGACGAACCCAATAAGACTGATAAAGATTAGCAGCATCATGAAGCTTACCGATGTATTGTAAACAAGTCATCGTAGCATCTGATATGACTTCAATAAGGAAGTCGTTGTAGTCTGCTAAATTTAAATCATCAGTCCATTGATTAGATCCATCATTGGAGATTAGACGAATAACCTCTTCCGATGATGTGAATTGATAGGTTGGTTGATTTCCGTAAAGAGTCATAGTTAATCCTTATTAGCTACCTGCTGAACAATGAAATCACCAAACATCAAAGGATCATTATCACTTACTCTCTTGATAGCCCAGGTATGTTCTCCTGGGATAGAGGTAGCTCCATTAACTGAGAAACTGAATTGGTTATTATCTACACCGCTACGAGTGATACTTGCATTAGGAATGACTAAGATATCACCCCTCCATTTCTTGGAAATAATTATTTCTAAAACACCACTTAGATCTACAGGATCATTATTAGTATCAAAGACACTAATTGGTCCTATAGTAGCTTTACTTTCCAAGAAGGTCTTAATGGTTGTACCTTCAATAGTATCAGGAGCATTACCTGATAATGGATAGACTGTTACAGCATTAGTAACATCATAAACATGAAGGTTGAAGTATTTGGTGTAAGTACCATCGGTCATCTTATATCGAATCGTACCTTCTACCGTTAGTCTGTCAGCAGCGTTGTAAGCAAGTGTGTAGTAATGACGATTAGATTCTGTTCTCAAGAATGCTATAGCACCCGATACTGCTGAGTAGGCACCATTGTCAACTGATTTCTGTCCGGTGATCGTTGCACCAGATACAGGCCAGGAGAAGGTAATAGCTTTGGTATCTTCAATTGTTCTTTGAAGAGTAGTGAATGCGTTAGGTGCTAATGTACTAGCTTGGATTTCTTGAACTGCATCAGTTGCTAGTGCAGAAGCATTAACTGCATTGGCTTGAATGTTACCGACATCAGAATTCATTCGACCACTGATTAAACTTGCTGGCAAACGCGACTGAATATCCTGAGTATCGGTTTCTATATTCGTTGCCTGGGTCGATGTAGCTGCGTTATCCGTTCCACGTTCAACCGCAATGACAACAGCATCCCAGTTGTTTTGGTAGGTTGCTTGTGCTGTTGTTGTGCCTGTGATTGTCACCGATTCTTCAAACGTAAACTTATCGCCCTCGGCCTCGCTGGCAGGGTTGTACGAACAATCGTAAATCCCAGTCGTTGCACTGCGTTTGGTAACGGTCACGCTATCAGCAGTGGATGCACCGTTTTTGCGTACTGCTACCGTTGGCGTAGAGTCTGCATCTTTGAGTACGCTGGTATCTGGGTTGCGTGTTAGAATCACCCAATACAATGTCCCGCCAACTTGTAAAACACTTGGACGATTCATTAGCCTATAACCTCTTGATTAAAAGGGCTTTTTGGCACAACCTGCCCATAGTTTTGCACTGCACCGACAAGCATTTTTACCGCTTGTTCTGGTATGCCCCAATTTAAATTCCTCAACGCTGCTCCACCGCCTGACGCATTATTCAAACTGAAGTCATAGCCCGCTGCATTATTGAATGAGCTAGTTGTTAGCGTTATTGGCAATATATCTTCACGCACCGAGCCATTCTGCCTACCTGAGGTATTGTTATAGGTAGCACATCGAACCATAAAGGAACTGATAGTTCCACGGAAACCAAATGCTGTATTTCCTTCGGCTATGCAACCATAAAACCCATGCACATTACCGCTTTGGGCAGCATCAAATCCATCGCCTGTATTACCGTAGGCAACGCAGTTAATATATGAACTACCGTTACCACCTGTCCTAAAACCGTCGGCTGTGCATCCGTATGCAATGCAATTCACTAGGAATCCGCTTGCTGTCAAAAAACCAATACTGCAATTCTTTGCAACGCAACAAAACGCACTAGCACCAAGGCCTGTTCCGCATGAGTTTGCTAAGCAGTTGTAATACACTCCACCCGAAAAGCCGGTACCAGGGCAATTTCTTGCTTCGCAATTTATAAAACGATGGTCTTGGCTTTGTCCTGCGAATCCGTTGTTGCTTGTTTGGCTGTTACCGTCAGCAATCAGGTTGTAGTAAACAACTTGAGAGCCGCCAGTTTGTGAAACCACAGATATAGCTGACACGGAACCAGCTGAGATAATCGGTTGTCCCTCATCATTTCTTGTTGTCGAATAACCTCGAATAGAGCAACTTACCTGAGGTGTCCTTAAAGGCCCTCCTGCTCCAACCGTACTTGTCGTTAGCGTATAGGTTCCGCCTCTGATATATCCCACCATCCCGCTAACGGACATTATTGCCGCAAGTTTTCCAGGCGACCCATAGGCACCCCCCATTCTCCCAATGACGGTCTGCGTAGACGTTCCTGCTGACCGATCAAGCGACCATCGGTTATTAACAGTATCAACTGCCGTTATCTCGTAAATACCAGCCGTTGCGGTTCCGCCAGTAATATTCAAAAGATTTCCTAGGTCGGTATTTCCGACCGTGTATCCCACAATAGTGATTTGCGAAGTTGTTGTATGGACAGTTGCCGTTATCGTTGAGCCATCAATAAAAACATGGGCCGCTGCTTGCTGCGATCTATCAACTCCATTTACAGAACGTGAGGGATTGAATCCGCCGCCGTTGTCGTCGCTACCATCAGTCCTGCATTCAAGAATAGTCGTTGCGGCTAGTGCCATGAATTAACCCTCCAACTCATCGGCAATCGCACGCAACTCGATCACTGCTTGTGGTTGCTCTACTGTTCCAACTTGATTGAGTATCGCGTCAAAACGTGTTTGCAAGTCTAGCTTTTGTGCTACTAAATCGCTGTCGGTTTTCCACTGATTCCAAACTAGCGTTACATCTTGCTGCGTTGGTTCTGGTAATCCTGCTTGCTCGTATGGCGTGACGTAGTGGATTCCGACTGCTGCGAGTTGACCGCACCCTGGTACACCACTGGACGCAAACGCAAGCAAAGCGGTCTGTACTAGCTCGTTGCTTAGCTGCAAACCACTTCCGCCTAGCTGATGTACTGCCCAACCCATGCCGTTACTATCAAGAGCCAATCGCAATGCTTCTGCATTTTGCGGCCCAACAACTAACGCAACACCGGCCCAAGTATAAAGCTGATCGTCGCGTACTTCGACGCTATCGGTTGTGATTGCTGTGTAGGCATCGCTAGCACTTGGGTAATTGCCTTGTGCTACTAGGTCGTATAAGGTCATTAGAATACCTCCGTAGGCCAATTGCTTTGCAGGTTGATAATATCCGATGTCTTAGCTAGTCCTGATTGGATATCGGCTATAGCATGAACGTGGCTCGTCGCGTCGATATAAAGAATATCACCGGCAACTGGTGCTGATGTTGTTGCTTCTTCTATAGTGATGGTTTGGGTTCCATTACCATTGTTCACGAATGTAAGGATGGGTGAGTTTTGTTCTGCAACAGTCGATGCTTCATCAAAGAATAACACAGCATGTTCAAAAGCACCTGTTGGATAATTTAATCCAGATACGGTGAAGGTAGTTGATGTTGGTGCTGGTGATGCAAGTACCGTTGCTTCGACCGCCATATTTGCTTTACGCAAAATATCAATCAGCTTTCCAAATGTACCTGATAACTTATGCTTGGCGTATTCACTATCCCAAGTGGATGCTCCAGCATTGAAGAACCCATCTACATAGTAAGTACCCAGGGTGTCACTTTGGAAATAAACCTGCCCACCTTCGAGGATTACAGTGGCACCATTTTTGACAACTACATGCCACCAACCTGTGATAGCTTCAGTGACTACACAACTAAATAGACCGTTGCTTCCAGCAGTCAATGTATCACCGGCACCATTACCAATGGAACCATCGGTAGGCGAGATCAACAATAGTGTTAGTCCCGCCGTACCTGAATAAACTTGATTATTGAAAACAACGGTCTTATTAGCCACGGTTACTCACCTTGCTTAGGTTCAAGTTGTTCGTTCGTCTGCTTTTGAATCTCGGCAAAAACTGGTAGCACGACTGATGCTGCCTCAACACCTTGGCACACTTGGTTAAGCGACTTCAAAACAACTTCAACTTGTGCCTTGGATAACTTCAACGATACTTCGTCCATCTTACAATGCCTCTGCTGGAATTTTGTACGCTGTGCCCGCAGCGTCATACAAAACGATATAACCTGTAGCGGTCGGGGCACCCGCTGTGTAGTTGGTGTCTGTTGCCAACTTACCCTTGATTGTGGCAAATCCTGAATCGTCTGCTAGGCGAACTTCGATATTTGTTGTGCTGCGTTTTAGTGCTGGAAAAGATGAAGTTACCCCACCGAACGTCAATAGCTTTAATCCTGAACCACCTAGACCGCCAATGTCTAGGTTAATACCGTTAAAGGATCGCAATTGCAAATGCCGTGTTGTGGCACTTGAACCAACGGTTGTAATGTAACCATAACCACTATTTAAGTTAATCAGTCCTTCGTTGCCTGTTAAACCACAATTAAAGGTTCCGGTGTAATTAAACGAAAACATCGTCGTTGAATTGTACTTTAGCGTTAGCGGTGTGCTTCCAGTGCTAACATCTGTGTTGATCGTAGTATTTCCACCTGTATCAACCGTCAATCTAGTCGTACCACCGGTCTGCAACTCCAGTGCTCTAGCACTACCCGTCCCTGCTTTCTCCGTACCGATACGCAAGACGTTGCTCGACCACTCGATTTTGCCACGCTCGTAGTTAGAAGCGTCGGTGTAGGTGTTGTAAACCCTGAAGGTTTGGGCGTTGGTGGAGTTGCGTTGGGCAAGAGTATTTGCGGCATCACGACGAATAACAAGATCCGTTGTTGTAGCAGCATTTCCATTTGAATCAGACCATCCTAATAACATTCCGCCAGCAAAAAGAAATTCACCAGTACCAAATGTTGAAGGTCTAATCCAAACATTTCTGAATGAACCATTATCTGAAATAGCAACATTTGCTGAATAAATCATAGCATAAGTGGATGCAGCATTTAGTACTATGCTATTGCTAATTCCAACAACCGTACTTCCACCATAAATATGACCATCTTTTCCAACTTTAAATCTACTACTTCCCCCTACCTGCAAATCCATCAATAGCGAACCACTCGCACTTGCTGTATCTGTGACGTTAGCAAGGATGCCAGTAAATGTGGTGGCTGCATTGTTCCAAGTCTGCGTGAGCGTCAGCGGGGTGGAGGCGGTTATGGTGCCGAGTGCGTTGGTCAATTGCCCTGTGACGGTTCCACCCGTCAACGACAGCTTAGCATTTAACGCATTGTGCAAATCAGTCTGATTGCTAAGCGTTCCGGTGATGCTGCCCCACGCTGCAACGGGTATTGACTGGCTACCTACGTTGCCACTGGTGTCAATCGTCAACATCGACGTTGCCAACGGTGCGGCAGATAGCCAGTCAGAGTACAGACCCTTGTTGCGTATCGGGCTAACAACACCTAAACTCATGCGTCACCTAGCTTGGTAAAACGTCTGGGATACCGAGTTGCTCGACTAACGCTGCTTGCTGCTCGGGGGTCAAAGAGTCAAACATCGCTAGGGCGTTCTTCTTCTTGTAATCGACCAACTGCTGGTAGTACGAATCGCAAGCAGACTTAAACACCATCTCTGCGTAGCTTGCATCGGTGTATAATGCCTGTGGTTCTTCACCTTCGGGCAAAGCATCGTTCGCCGCTTGGATAGGTGCGTTAGCTTGCATGACTGCAAACTGCAAACCCCAAAGCTGCTCTTGCGATAGTTGCAATAAGTCAATCATGATTCACCTTATTACTTAATTTCCTGGGAAGATATAAGACTATCTAACTGGTCGCTGAATGACTTTGAAAGTAACACCAGCAGATTCCGAAGATCCAGATACAATCTTGAGATCTTGAACTCCCATCATCACATCAGGATCTAAAGCAACATATCGGTTAGCAGCAACCGTAAGTGAATAAACACTGCTACCATTGTAAAGAGGTTGGTAAGTCGTTTCACCTTGAACAAGAACTTCAAAGGTGATTGCAGTACCCGACATAGCAGCAGGTGTCAGAATACCAACAGGAATACAATTTGGTCCTGTTTGAACTGCTCCCGTCTTTGTCCCACCACCTACAGGAATAGCTGCACTCAAAACACCAAACTTCGTAGCTGACATAGAATATATTCCTAGTACAGAGGGGGTGATTAGGGAATAAAAGATCAGAGATAGAGGCAAAAACACTACCCCATACCAGAAACCCAGCATGAGGTAGTGTGGGGTTCTCCCCTGCCCCTTATTAGTAGTTTGCTACCTTAGCGTAGTAAACTGCGTATGGTTCATACAGAACTGGTAGGAAGTTATCTAACTGCTTAACTTCACGACCAGGAGGATCAATCACTGGAGTACTCCAAGCATTGAATCCATAGACTTCTCGCATATCCGAAGTAACATTCTCACGAATGTATTCCGAACCTACGATAGATCCACACCACTCACCAGGATCAGGAGTAATCATCACATAATCATCTGGGATGAAATACTCGAAGTTCGATGAGTTGATCTGAGCGTCGAAATCTTCTCCCGTACCTGCCTTAACCAAACCACCGTTGTAAACGTGGAATCGATAGAGAGGCAAAGCACCGAAGATGATGTCATATCCGGTATCTGGGAATCGGCTAGCAGGATCGACTTCTCGACGAGTCAAGCTATCGAAGATACGAACCGAACTACCAGTAACCGTAGCCAACTGCGAGTTCTCAAGAAGATACTTAGCAGTTGTGCCGTTCATCCAAATATGACGAGGAGGACGACCATTAACGCGAGAAGCATACTTCTCCAACTCCATCAACTGATTGATGATATCGGTAGAAGATGTTGCCCAAGAAGCGTCGATGATACCACCTAGCTGATTGAGGTTACCAGCAGGAATACCGTAATCGACATCGAATACGACTCCAGCAGCACCCTTCTCAACCAACTGCATTTCATCGCCAACTACCTTGACTCCGAAACCACCACGGAACATGCGTGACCACATGAACTCGCGGGCGTTACGGAATACCTGGGAGAAGTAGCCAAGCTGTTGACGAACATATGCCTGACCGTTCGCATCGACTGCACCTACTGGACCCCCTGGTGGTCGAAAACGCATTAAGTCTTCGTCTGCAATAAACATCTTTTCGTGCATACGAATGAGTTGTGCAGATCGATTACCGTAAGGCTTTCGATTACGCATCGAAGGACCAGTACGAGGTCCACGAACCGTAGCAACACTACGAGTCGAATGAAACAAGTCCCAAGAGGCTGTACGACCTTGAACTCGGTCATTCATACCTGCTGGACCGTAGGTTCTCTGGAACAATGAACCAGGGGTGTCAATTTGGGAAATAATCCCAGTGATGACTGGACTCTGGAACAGTTGCTCCCTTGTTACATAAGGAACACCCATCTTATTTTTCTCTCTATTGAGTTAAGGAATCAAAAACTAAATCAGGATCAGGTTGCAATGGTTGGGGTTTGAGTTTCAGCACCCAAATGAACCAGAGTCAACCAACCAGTACCGTCACCAATCACTTCAATCATCGCACCAATCTTTTCCGATGCAGTTTGGAATGCAATCGAATCAGCAGCAGCATCATTGAAGACAACCATCGTGTCAGCAGTACCAGAAGCAACAATGACGTTCTGGTCAGCTACAACGAAGAAGCCAAAGCGTAATCCCTTACGAGCATTGGCTGGAAGCGTAAAGGTAACTGCACCTGCTGCACCTCGGTTGGTGAATAAGGTGTCTGCATCAGCATTGGTAACTGTGTAGTTAGCAGTCTTGGCAACAACATCTTTCCAAGTGCCGTTACGAACACCAGCAAAGTCGTTATACAAAGTAATGCGAGGCCACAACTGCGAACGAATTGCAAATTCGCTTGCATTACCATCGATACCAAGAGCAGTCGTACCTGGAACAATCAACTTAGCTGGGTCAACCTGACCACCAACTAGGATCATACCAATGAAGCGATCTACAGTAGATGTTCCATAGGTCATGCTAACCATTGGACCCAAGATACCGTAGATTCGTTCTGAACCATCAGTAGCGGTTGGATCCCACTGCTTTAGCTTACCAGTGGAAGTTACCTTACCAAGAATCAAACCAGATCGAAGTGCTGATGTACCGTTGGTGTTACCAGCGTCAACAGCAGAAGAAAGAATGACACCTTGATCCCAGATTTGGTTTTCATATCGACCAATCCAGAATTGGTTTTCCACAGTCTCCATGACATCACGGAGGCCAGGAACCATATTCGCACCTTGAAACGTAATCATTTATAAAACCTCTTCGAGGGTTATAGGAACAGAAATCAGAAGCTTGCTGGAACAGCTTTTAGTATAGAATTGACAATGTTGTCAACTTCTTCAAGGTTATCAGCCTTGTCGTCACCAATTGGATTGGCTTCTTTGGTTGAACCTGCTGGGGAACGACCCATGAACTGAGCAGTGTCAACATTAGATGGTTGAGATCCAACTGCTGGCAATGCTTCTAAAGCTTGAAGAGTGATATCCAAAGCATTTTGCTTAGGCTTACCATTCTCAAAGCTCATCTGAACACTGTTTACCAATGGGATAAGATTGGCATCAGCAAAAGCTTGACTGATTCGGTTAGAAGCAACCAGAGCTTTGATACGATCATTGTAGCGATCTTGATAAACCGAGTTGAGTTGAACACTCATCATCTCGGCGGCTTTCTTGTACTGCTCAACATCGGAAGGAACATCCTTCAAATCTTCAGCAGTAAAAGAATTCCCTGTTTCAGGGTTCTGCAAGTTAGCAGCAAGAATTGCTTCTACTTGCTTCTTGGTTAAAGACATCATAATAGGATAGCTCTCCACTTTACCATTACTTGGTTTTTGATTTAACGAGCTAGTACCCTTTTGATTTTGCATTAAAGCAACCAAAAGACGATCTAGAAAGTTCTCGTTAGTAGTATCGGCAGGTAGATCAATACCCCTGTCCGATAAAAGCGTCAATACCTGGGATACATTGCCGGTCATCTTCCTAGACATAGCTATTACTTCATAGTCTTCTACCTCACTATCTGGTAAAGGGATAAAGTTAGTCTGATCTGGTTCAATAGGATCAACAGGTAAGGCTATGTGAGCAACAGCAAAGTCACCCCATGTACGACCTTTACCATCTTTGAATCCTGGGAGTAAACCAATCGATGTATCCTTAACGGTTCTGGATACTTTGAAAGCAGGGGAATCAGGATCATCCTCTTTCCCAGGAGCATCGATAACTCCATACAAACTGACGGTTCCATGATCATTTTTACGAACATAGATCTTTTCCCAGAAACCAGCGTTCTTAGCTGGATCTGGTGATTCCACTACTTCTTCCACTGGAGTAACAAATACACCTTCTTGAATATGCTTGAAAGGAGCAGGGATCTTAATACCTGCTTTAAGCATCTTAGAAGCTGTAGTTGATATCTTCCTAAGATCGGAGGAAGTGAATACTTTCTTTTTAGAACCTTCAAAGGTAGATACTTCATATTCACCTTCGGTAAGAATCTCTTTTACAAACTTCATTATGATTCTTTCCTTAATTGACAATTATGGTTACAGCCATTGATTTTCAAATAGCTTAGTTCTTGTTGAATTCGGATACGGTCAGCTTCACAGATATCATTACGTTGTTTTTGAATGAGTAAATCAGCTTTAAACCCTGAATTTTCAATCTCAACCTTCTTGTAATGCTTATCTACTTTCTTCCAGAGAATAGCTACAGCACTAGCTAATATTGTGATGATAACATTAGTCACAGTATTTTGTTCCACTTCGCCAGTAGCTAATATCGTTGTAGTAATACTATATACAGCTAGACCTGTAGTAGAGAAACTCATCATGTATTCATACATTACACCGTGACTCCCGATGGTCTGGGGTCAAAGTAAAATATAGAAGCACTAAGAGCATAACCAATACTAACTGAATATTGACCTGATGTTAAATCACCATGATTACACACCTTGCCAGCAGTAGCAGATAGTAAATACCAGATACCCTTAGTTAAAACTGATCCAACATTAAGGGAGTTTCCTGGTTCACATAATACGATAGGCTGATCAGCAGCATCAGCATCATTCATTGCCATACGAAGATATTGAGCAAGTCCAGTACCAGATTTCTCTAGTGTGGTAGCATCAGCTTTATACCATTTATTATCAGATGGTTTGAAATAAAGAACCTGACCAGCTTGAATAGCTTCGCCAGCAGTACCAATTGTTTTAGCTACAGTACCTACACCAGTTACGCTAGTGTTAGTAATCGTGATAGTTGCCATAAGGTTGTACCTCCTGGCAAGAAACTAGGAATAAATTCCCAAAGTGTCAACGGAAGTGATAAGGGACATATAAAGGCGAACCCGAAGTTACCATCATTTCCTGGGAAAAAGCAGGATCTCGATCATCCCCACCATCCCATAGAATATCGTTACAAGCATCCGATAGAGTGTCCACGATATCGTCTTTTTGACCACCATCCCCAGTCCAGTTGAAGATTTCATCCTCAGCTTCTTTCAACCAAGTTGCATATTGAGGGAACCAAATCCTACCTAGTTCCATCTTCACTTGTGCTGTAGTACTGTTCACTACTTTATCTGCATGTTTAGCAATAGGAACTACATTCATCTGGTAGAGCATACAATACTGGTAGACACCTCGACCTGGACCATTAGACTCGATTTTCATATAGGCAGGTCGCCATTTAGCGTACATCTTCTGAATACGCTTAACTACTTCTGGGATCTCATCTTGAAAGCGATCCATATCAAGCCAAAGAAGGTGACAATCATGGGTAACTCCCCATACAGAAATAACTGTATAAGATGGATCTCTACCTTTAGTAACTTCTGCCATACCTGACTTTAAACTAGAAGCAGGATCCACCGTAATAAAGATCTTTTGTAGATCATCCTTCCAGTTTACAGGTCTGCCTACCCCATCTTTTCCCAGGACAAAGAAGTCACCTCGAACACTATAGTACCTAGCCCAAGCTCTCTTGAATCTAGAATCAGGGTTGACTGCCCAGTTACCATGTTTCAATCTAGCCCGTTCTACAGGGGCTAATTCTTCCAGGGCTTTAGAGTAAGATTCCTGGTCAATAAAGGGATTATCTCGATAAGAAGCTTGTAAGAATGGTCTATTAGGATCTTTACCTACCCATACAACCGTTTGATCATCTTCAGCAATCTCATATGGGTTTCTACCATCTTGAGGTTCTATCTTAAATCGATTTCTAACCCATTCATGACCTATACCACCTGGGTTAGTAGCACCTCGAACTCGTAAGGGTAAAGATTTATAGATCTGACACCAATCACAATTATCAATGTAAATAGGTGTTCCTTTTTCATCTAGACGATGCTTAGGACAAACCAATTTACGCAGACGAGAAAACATATAGGTATAGTTAGCTTCCTCATGCTGAGTTAACTCGTCAAATAATACACAATTACGGTTTACTATTCCTTGTTTTGTGATAAAGTGATTTTCATCTTCAACTGTTATATCATAAACAGTTCTTTTACCAACAAATTCTGGATAAAAGGTTTGTACAGATGGGAAGACCTTTGAGTAATGAAGGCTGGAAGAGTTATACGGGTGGATGTACCAAAAAGAATTCACATGGTTACATTGTGGAACATGCACGTTGGCATCCAAAAGCCAATGTATATGGTTGGGTACTTCAACATCGTTTAGTAATGGAACAGAAACTTGGTAGGTATTTAACTGAGGATGAGATTGTTCATCATATCGATCACGATAAAACAAATAATCATCCGAAAAATCTTTTGTTAACCAACCGTAGCGAACATCATGTAGAACATCATCCTGAGATGTTTGTAGGAAAACTGAATGATGTGACTGAACAGGATATTCTTGAATTAGTAGGGAAGAAAACAACCTATGAAATTGCAGAGTATTTTGGGGTAACACATATGACTGTGCGAAGAAAGTTTGGTCATCTTTTAAAATATCGCCATAAACCTCGTCATGTTGATGATCCTGAAGCAATTGAAATTGTTCGGAGATATGCTCCTGATCCCAATTGGGGGTATAGGGATTTCTTAAAATATCACCATCTTTCCATGAATTTAGTAGTTCAGATCTGTCAAAAATACAACATTCAATGGGTGAAGAAGAAGCGAGATTCCATTGCCCATCTGGAGTAAGTATCTTGTGATTTATTCCTTGAATTTGATTTCCTATTTTTACACAATCTTTAATCATAGATGGGAATGTTTTAGTAACAACTTTAGGACCACCTAGAGTCATTACTGAATCACCTATCTGAATCTTCTCAATGACTTGATAATTACCATCAGCCATTAAGATCTCTGTACCTTCTTCTACACATTGATATTCAGCAGATTGATAGCGAGTATAGGCATTACTTTCACCTATATAACCGAACTGTAAACGGGCTGGATGTCCTGGTCTACCATCAGGATTTGTAGTAGGAAAATACCAACAATGCTCATCTCCCTGCCATTTAGCATCGGTATCAGATAACCATTTAAAAGACCTATCGATAAGAGCAGAAGGTTGTTTTAGGTCAGTCAGTGTCTTCCTAAAGATAATAGCTGCATAACTTGGGATATGAACAAATTGGAGGCCAATAGCAAGGAGAACATCAGATTTCCCCCCACCAGCTTGACCTCCATAAAGTGCTTCCATATGAGGTAGCATCAAGAATCCAAGCTGTTTAGCAAATGGTTTGTTCTTGATGTACTTATTGAGTAATGGAAGCATTAAAGATCCTTTATGTGACGAATAGCAGTATGAGGATCGAATTTAATCCCAAATTCGTTGGCGAATGCCTTAGCTACAGCAACATCCCTAAACCTAGTAGCTTTCTCAATATCTACAAATAAATGTTCTTGAACAGAGAAATAGTATTTCTCATTGAACTTAGCTGGAGGGGAGAACTCGATCACATAGCAATGTTCTACGGATTTTTCGGACATTGGATGTCTCCTTATCACTTAGTCTTTCTATCAGTTTGGGGAGATCATTGAGTCGAATAATCAATACCCAATCTTTCCTATTGCGTCTATGGATTACCGTAGGAACATTCCCATTTTTAGAATCACTAACAGCTTGTTCTAAAGCCTTATATAGGTTGAGAGTCTCTGTTCTTTTCACCTCAAAATGAATCCCAGGTAGACCAATAATATCGGCAGATGATTCACCTTTACCTGAATATTGTTGAGATCTACCTAGAGTTCCTGGGGTAAGATTTAAAGCTTCTTCTACAGCTTTACAAGCTTCTCTCTCACCTACTTTACCTTTTAGATTACCATTAACCATCGAAGGCTCCTGATGATTTCTCACCCATAACTTCGTGACCTGGAGTATTGAGAAAGTCCTGAAACATAGCATTCTCTTTAGTACCAGCATCTTCAACAGATAAATCTTCATCAATTAGAAAATCTTCATAGTTAAATTGACTTTGTACTTTAGGTCTTTTACCCATCTCAGGAATATTAGCATTGTGGTTCTTCATCCTAACCACAGTACCATTGGGCTTAATGATAGAATCATCAATAGCTTGGGAAACTTCCTTGGGCATCCCTTTTAGATGAATACTCTGGATAAGAGCTAACAGTCTAAGACGATCATCTACAGATAATCGATGAACTCTGATAAACATTTCTGGATAAGAAACCATAGCTAATTTATAAGCTATTTCAGGATTTTCTTTACCATCAGAGATGTGGTAGACCCAGGACTTAATCAGTTTCTTATCACGAATAACCGATCTACCAGACTCAATAGTATAAGCATAAGTATCAGAAATGCAGAGCCTTTTAGCAATATAACTAAGAGATCTACCATACTTCTGCCTCAACTTTCGGAGATAGTTCCCAAGAAAATTCTTATTATTAGGGACAAGGGGAGGAGGAACCATTAGTCTTCTACCTTTCCAGTTTCACCTTCTTGGTAGATTCTAACTGCTTCTCTAGCAAAAGCCTGACTCTCAATAATGCCAGTTCTTAGAAGTTGAGTCCTATTAGCGATATTAGCATATCTTTCTACATAAGCTTTTAAATAACCAGTGTAAGCTGAGAAATAGATCATATATTCCTCATTCCTACCTTCCACTCTTTCTAATCGCATCTCTAATTCTCTTAACTTAGAGAGTAGTTCAGTGTTTGAACCACTAGGAATAGAAGGAGCCATAGGGGTACGTTTCTGATCTGACATACTTAATCCTTAATAAGGGGAGACACACTACTAGCTAGTATGTAAACAAAAAAAACCCCCTAATGCAATAGGCACTAGGAGGTTTACAATAAACTCAAATGCAGGAATCTTTATCTTAATCACACCATAGTTCAGTAAACACAGGTTGAAAATTAAAACAAAGTTACGCAACATCCAGATTTGAGTTTACTTGTTTTCCTGGGAAGAATTGATCTTATCACATATAGCACCACAATGGGCGTAACCTGCAATATCAATCCAATTATCTTCCTTTCTTTGATGTAGCTGTCTACTAAGTTTAATGAGGATCATCATTTGAGCAATATGGAAAGATTCAAATTTATGTCCTTCTTTTAAAAGATCAGCAAATAGTGCATTCATCATACCTGCTGTTCTAGTAAAGTCTTGATCAGGAGGACCATACTGATTCTGTCTATCTCCTGTAACTAATCTCTTAGCAATATCTAGAATAGACTCTGTATTTTCCGACATCACACCACCTTCTTTCCGCATGGCGTACCGTCGAGCCATTCGTACTCGTTGAGCAGTTCATCATTGCGAATAGAGTTAACGTAAAAATGACCATCAATTAAATAGAAAAAGCAAACAAGTCGTTCATAATTTGTTTGCCAAGACTCTTTCGTTTTTCTCCTAAACCACCGGCCCCGCAGTTCCTCTCGATCTGCCCAGGTGTACGGCACGTACTGCGGGGCAATGCGACGACGATAGTGTCTACTACTTAGTTGACGGTGGCCTGATTGCAAGGAAGCAATCCACTGACCAAATTCGTTGCACCACTCATCGCCAGCCTGTAACACCTCATCAGGTTCCAGTAACCGCCAGCCTTCGCCTGGGTCGGGCTTGTCGTGCCATTCCGCTAGGGGTTCTGCCGTGTGTTCACTCATTACCAATCCACGACAAATACCCCATGCTGTTTGGCAGCGATCAATTGCCAAAACTTCCCAAGGTGCGTTACCGTTTTTCACTCTGTACTTCTTGCCGACTTCAAGTTTCATAATAACCTCGACAGGGGAGAGAGAATTAACGATAGTGTGCTGACCAGTAGACCTTACCAGATCTACCAATAGAAAAAGCTCTAGCCACTAATCGATATCGATTGGTACTACAATGATTAGGCTGATTAGTACTCCAGCTAGAACCTACACCAGCAAATCGACAACCTGGAGCAATACCAAGATAGTGACCTACTCGTTCTCTAGAAGCCTGAAGATCTGCTTCCCGTTTAGCATGAGCATAAGCTTGTGCATCTTGATTAACTTCTTGAGCATAACTAACAGTTAGTAGTAATACCCAAAGAATCTCACCCAATAATAAATTCCCTAATTTCATAACTGTGTTCCTTTAGACTCTAAAAACCTCTTCAATCCATCAGGAAGAGTAACAATCTCCTCCACCACTTCTTCCATCACCTCATCCTTTACCTTCTTTTGCTCCCTCATCACATCGGGGTGTGTACCTGAAGAAGTACCCTTTTTCCCAGGAGGATCAGGCTCATCTTCTACAGGAGCAGGTAATATCGTAGGTTCCACTTTACGAAACCTTACTCTCTTAACTATCGGCCCATCGTAATTTGTATGATAAGGGAAAGCAACCCTAGATCCATCTTTCCCATCAGGTTGTGGACTTGAATGTCCACTTTTCTCCTGGGAAGAAGTACCTAATTTATTCCCTATTTCACCACTAGATACACCCATATCCCCATCAGATACCAGGGGAACCCTACGAGATCTCTTTACCTTCTTCCCAGGAATATCAGGGGGTCCAGGCAACTCTTCACTTGTACCTTCCATTTGGACCAATAGTTTAGGTGGAGGGTTAGATGGAGAGTGAGATGGTGAGATGGTGTTATAGATATTAGGTGAAGGGCTGGTTTCCTTTGATGTGTCAATACAATAATTGTTGGATTGTCTGGTTTCCTTTTTATTATATAAATTAGAAGAGTTGTTGGTTTCCTTTTGACCGTTATTATACATATTAGTTGATTGAGGGGTTTCCTTGATGCCGTATGAGGACTCTCCATATACGGATGCCGCATGTGATGGATTAGATGATGGG
>JACCDU010157580.1_pt1 | contig 48355 bp, 48 predicted proteins | sample 7446081 | NCBI WGS metagenome assembly JACCDU01 (sample SAMN15323447, study PRJNA562643) | freshwater metagenome | isolation source: river surface water | place: USA:Blue River Watershed | collected 2017-08-17 | reverse complement strand
GCGCGCGACTTTCCCAAGGCCTAAAGCCATTGATGCCGTTCGTCAGGCCATTCTGTCTTGCGAATTACCGGGTGCGCGGACAACAAAATAAGGCGACAGATGTTTCACGTGAAACATGAGATCGCAACTAGGCATCAAGGCAGGCGCGCAAGCGCGTGATGAGTTCTGCGCGATCTATTACCGGCTTATGGGGCCACGCCCGTTTCTGGTTTGCCCAAATCGGATCGGGAAAATGCGAGTCGTCGCTCCAGCGGGGGATCACATGCCAGTGTACGTGTGGTACGACATTGCCTAAGCTCGCCAGATTAATTTTCGTCGGTGCCATGAGATCCCTTAGAGCGGACTCGGTGACGCATACAGCCATCATCAGTGCGGAACGTTGTTCAATGGGCAGGTCGGTCATCTCTGCGGCGTGGTGGTTCAGTATGATACGGCAGAATCCCGGCCACGCTGGATCGTTGACCAGAATTATTCTATATAAATCAGTGGCATATAAAATATCTTCGTCTACGGCGCGACAAAGCGGGCAGGTTGATGTCATGGTATGGGGCAGCCTATTTAAATCGCTCGTAGCGAAGGTGTTTTGAGGCGGATTTTCCCGGGGTTAAGGCTGGCGAGATGAGATTTTCAGCACGCGTTGCTCTAATCGGGCGACATCATTGCGCAGTTGATCGACGTCGGCGACAAATTGCCGGATCTCCGGGTTGGGCACAATGACCGATTGGCCTTCTGCTACATGCTCGCTGAACTGATCTTTCAAACGCATCATCAGTTGTTCTGCGCCCTGTTTGATTGCACTCATCATGATCATCGCACGATGTGCGGCAATATCGCCGACTTTTGAAGCGAGGAAAGCTTCGGGGTCGGGTCGGATCTGATCCATCACTTCGTTCAGCGTGTTCGCCAGTTCGACGTTGCCACGAATTTTTGCGGCCTTGATCACGCCTTTTCGGCCATGGCTAACGAGTAGTGCAGCAGCGTTCGCCGGAAGTTCGATGGATAGCGTGGGTTCGTCTTGACCGAAAACCTGGTGCGCTGCGAGCAGCCCATCCGGTTCAATGCTGTAGCGAAGTAGTGTGCGGTCCGCCAGCATGATGCGCAGCGACGCACCGGCAAAACCGGCAAGCTGTCTTGTCGCCCACGGATCGTCCCGTAGGGCGCGATTGATGACCGGCAGTGACAGGCTGTGCAGCATGGTTCTAGAATTTTTCGCCGATGTGCAGGGCAACCACGCCGCCGGTCAGGTTGTGATATTGAACCCGATCAAACCCGACCTGCGCCATCATGGTTTTGAGTGTTTCCTGGTCCGGGTGCATGCGAATCGATTCTGCAAGATAACGGTAGCTGTCTGCATCTTGGGCGACGATCTGCCCAACTTGCGGGATAATCTTGAAAGAATAGAAATCGTAAATCGGCGCCAGCAGCGGTGTGACCTTGGAGAATTCGAGCACCATCAATTTGCCGCCCGGTTTCAGCACCCGGCGCATTTCTGCGAGCGCGCCATCCTTATGCGTCATATTGCGCAGACCAAAAGCCACGGTCACGATGTCAAAGTAGCCGTCGGGAAACGGTAGCTTTTCTGCATCGCACTGGGCCGTCTTCACGACGGTGCCGTTGTTCAGCAGACGGTCACGGCCGCAGGTCAACATGGCGTTGTTGATATCCGTGAGCCAGACTTCGCCGCTCGGACCGACTTTCTTGCTGAAGGCTTTGGCCAGGTCACCGGTGCCCCCGGCGATATCCAGCACTTTCATACCCGGACGTACACCACTGCGACCGATGGTAAAAACTTTCCAGAGACGGTGCAGGCCACCGGACATCAGATCGTTCATGATGTCGTACTTGGTGGCGACTGAATCGAAGACCTGGCGGACGCGGCCAGCCTTTTCTCGTTCGTCGACCGTTTCATAACCGAAGTGGGTGGTGTTGTTCGGGTGTGTCACATTAAACCTTGCGCTGATGGCCGGCTTGAGCAAGCCGCTGTAGATAACTCTGCCAGAGTTGGTCATGATTTCTGGCGAATTCGTTGAGGATGTCCCAAGAGTATAGACCGCTGTCGTGGCCATCCGAAAATAGTAGTTTAACGGCGTAGTTGCCTACGGGGGTAATCCCCGTGATACGAATGTCTTCCTTGCCGATCTGCAGCACCTCATTGCCGACACCGTGACCACGGACTTCGGCGGATGGCGAGTGGACACGTAAAAATTCGGCGCTCAGCACCACTTCACCGAGATCTGGGTAAGTCAGAAGCAGGGTCTGGCCTCCGGAACGCAGGCGCAGCTCGTCCGGAATCGGGGTGGTGTTCTGTAGTCCGGCCATTATTCCTTGGCTTTGGCGGCTTTTTTCGCTGCCGGTTTTTTGGCCGCTGCTTTTTTGGCAGGGGCTTTAGCCGCTTTCTTGGCAGCAGGTTTTTTCGCGGGTGTTGTCTCTTCGACGATATCGGACGATTTGCCGGCGGCCTTTTTAGCGGCGGCCTTGGTTGCGCCGGTTTTCACGGGGCGCGGCTCGAATTCGAAGCCGACTTTGCCTTCTTTATCCAGCGCCAGGAAGGCCGAGAACTTACGGCGTGTGCGGGCTGAGACGAACTCCTTGAGCAGGTCGGTCTTGCCGGCCGTGAGCAGTTTGGACATCTGCTCGGCATCAATCGGCTGCTGCAGAATGATTTGACCCGAGCGGAAGGTACAGCTCTTCTCGGGTCCGACAGACTTTTCGCAAACGTACGAGGTCACGTAAGGGTAAACGCTCGCCGCACATTTGGGGCATTTGCCAACGGCGGTCACGCCACTAAAGTCCACGGGCTCCGTGGAGGCATCATCCGATTGGCCGAAATCAAAGGCCGGTTGGTGTTCGTCGTTGAGTTTAATCAGTGCGGCAAACGGGCGGCCCATCTTGTTGCGAAAGCCGTTGAGCGGGCCGACCTGACGTTCCTTGATCAGTGTTTCGATCTCAGCCGCTTCAAACTGGCGGCCGGCAACGGTTTTCCACAGCCCATACTCGCAGCTGCCGCACTGAAACTTCTTGTAGGTTTCTTTCATGACACCGCCGCACTTGGGGCAAGGCGTTGTCAGCCTGCCGAAGTCGCCGGGGATGGTGTCGTGCTCGAAGTTTTTGGCCTTGGCGACCATGTCTTCGGTCATCTGGGCAATTTCGGCCATGAACTGTTTGCGCGACAGTTCGCCGCGCTCCATGCTGCCCAGTTTGGATTCCCATTCGCCGGTCAGTTCCGGTGACGTGAGTGCCGTGACGCCCAGGCCTTCGAGCAGTGTCATCAGGTTGAAGGCCTTGGCCATCGGGATCAGTTCGCGGCCTTCGCGTAGCAGGTATTGCTCGGCGAGTAGGCCTTCAATGATCTGGGCGCGCGTCGCCGGTGTGCCCAGGCCGCGGCCGGCCATGGCGGCGCGGAGTTCATCATCATCAATACGCTTACCGGCGCTTTCCATGGCGGAGAGCAGCGTGGCTTCTGAGTAGCGTGCCGGCGGGCGGGTGGCCGAGGCCTTCAGGCGCACATCTTCAGTCTTGACCGATTCGCCGTCAGTGACTGCCGGCAGGTTGGTCTCTTCGTCGCTTTCTTCCTTACCGTAAACGGTGAGCCAGCCCTTCTTGACCAGGACCTTGCCCTCGGTTTTGAAGGGGTGCTTGCCAACGCGCGTAATGCGGGTGGTTACCAGGTATTCGGCTGCCGGATAGAAGACTGAGAGGAAGCGGCGCACGACGAAGTCGTAGAGCTTGGCTTCGACTTCGGACAGGCTCTTGGGCACCGTGCCGGTCGGGATGATGGCAAAGTGATCGGAGATCTTCGTGTTGTTGAAGATGCGTTTGTTTGGTTTGACCCAGCCTTCTTTAACGATTTCGTTGGCGAATGGTGCGTAGAGATCGGGCAGGCCGGCCAGTACATTGTGCACGGTGGGCAAATAATCTTCCGGCAGCGCGCGCGAATCGGTTCGCGGGTAGGTTAGAACTTTGTGGCGCTCGTAGAGCGCCTGAGCGATCGACAGCGTGGTTTTGGCAGAAAAGCCAAAGCGCGTGTTCGCTTCACGTTGTAGGCTTGTTAGATCAAAAAGCAGCGGAGATAGACGATTTTCTGGCTTGGCGGTGTCAGTAACGATGCCGGGTTTTCCCAGACATTCGCTGCGTATCGCTTCAGCTTCCGGTTCTTTCCAGAGTCGTTCGGCACGCGCATGTTCATCCTCGCCTTTCTTGAAAGTTTCGTCGAGCCAACGGCCGGTGTAAGTGCCGCCGGCGGCTTCGAATTCACCTTCGACTTCCCAGTAGTTGCGGGGCACGAAGGCGCGGATTTCTTTTTCGCGCTCGACGACCAGCGATAGCGTAGGTGTCTGTACGCGGCCAACGGTGGTCAGATGGAAGCCGCCGGTCTTCGAGTTGAAGGCGGTCATGGCGCGAGTACCGTTAATGCCGACCAGCCAGTCTGATTCCGAGCGGCAGACGGCGGCGTCGCCCAGGCCCTGCATCTCGGCGCCATCGCGTAAATGCTTGAAGCCATCCTGGATGGCGTCTTTGGTCATGGATTGCAGCCACAGGCGCTGCACGGGCACTTTGGCCTTGGCGTACTGGGCGATGTAATTGAAGATCAGTTCGCCCTCGCGGCCCGCGTCACAGGCGTTGATGAGGCCGTCGATGTCCTTACGGCGCAGCAGCTTTTGCAGTACTTTCAGGCGGGGTGCCGACTTTTCGATAGGTTGCAGGTCGAAATGCGGCGGGATCACGGGCAGATGGGCAAACGTCCACTTGCCGCGTTTGACTTCGAATTCTTCCGGGCAGATCAGTGCCAGCAGATGGCCCACGGCCGACGACAAGACGTAATCGTCACTTTCATAATAGTCGTCGTGTTTGGTAAAGCCGCCGAGTGCTTTGGAAATATCCAGAGCGACTGAAGGTTTCTCGGCAATGATCAGCTTTTTTCCCATGAGGTGGTTCTCGTAAGTAACCGGCGCATCATAGGAGGGCTTGCCGGGATTGGCAAGCCGGGCACCCGGATGACGGATTTAGTTGTAGATCGGGTTGGCGTCGTCGAGCAGGGTTTCGACGAGTAGTCCGTCAATCGCCTGGTTGCGACTCCAGAGCACCATCAGGACGATGATTTTGAAGTGTTCGAGGCTCAGATCCTCCATGGCCATCGCCCGGTCAATGATCAGTTCGCGCAGGTCGGCCGGTACGGCATTCTGGTTTTCGAGAGCAAACAAATAGGCCAGACAGTCGTGACCCAGATGCTCATATTCGCGGTCTGAGAAGATGCGGACTGAATGGGCAGAGGGGGCGCTGATTGCCCGATAGCGTTCACCGCTCAGGCCCGCCAGCCAACCGAAGGCCTGGTCAATTTCCTCACGCTCAAAGCCGGCCTCCATCAGGGTCTCTGAAAGCGGTGAGCCATCGGCCGTGGTTTGTGGGTCGCCGGCGCCAAGTTCTTCGAAGTGTTCGAACAGGTACACAAGAATATCGAGCATGGAGCAACCTATGGCTTGGAATCGAATCAATCGACAATCTGGCACAGTGCGGTATTTAACTGCGGATCAGCCTTTGATAGCGGCCACCCGGCAGGTTGGTAACGACACCCTCCAGACTGAGTTCGGTCAGCATCGCAAGAACCGCGTCGGTCGTCAACCCGCTACGGCTAATTAATTGATCCAGCGTGCACGGATCATGCCCCAATGCAGCCAGCAGAGGTTGGTGTGCCGGGTTGACGGGTGCTGTTGGTTGCGTTGCCATGGGTTGCGGGGCATGCTGGGGACGGAGCTCTTCAAGAATGTCCTGTGCACACTCCACCAGTTTGGCGCCCTGTTTGATGAGCGCGTGACAGCCTTTATATTGGGGGGCATGAATTGAGCCCGGAATGGCGAAGAGATCCCGTCCCAGTTCTCCGGCCAGCCGTGCCGTAATAAGTGAACCAGACGCGGGTGCGGCTTCAACGACCAGACAGGCCTGCGATAAGCCGGCGATGAGGCGGTTGCGGCGGGGAAAGTTGCTGGCGGCGGCGACGGTACCCAGCGGAAATTCGGAAATAATGCAGCCCTGACCGGTAATCAGATGCGCCAGCTTTTTGTTGCGGGCCGGATAGACACGGTCGATACCTGTGCCAATGATGGCGATGGTGCCGCTCGGTGCATCACTACGCGTGTTGGAAAGTAAGGCGCCCTCATGGGCGGCGGCATCGATACCTAACGCCAGACCGCTGATGATCGTGAAACCGGCATCGGCCAGTACGCGTGAGAAGGACCGCGCGTTTTCCATACCCTGGGGGGTTGCGTTGCGACTGCCCACAACACCAATGGCCGGGCGGTTCAGAAAGCCAGGGTCGCCGTTGACATAGAGCAGGCAAGGGGGATCACTGGATTCCAGTAGCCGCTGCGGGTAGTGCGCATCAGCCAGGGTGATGATGTGATGCCCTGCTTCCTGAGACCAAGCCAAGGTGCGGGCAATGAGGGCTTGCTGGATGTCATTCTGCAAACCATCAAACAGGCTCTGGGCAGGCTTGATGCCAATGACACCGGCCACGGCGCTGAGCCCGGCTGAGAAAATCGCGGACGGTTGGCCGAAGGCCCGCAGCAGTTGCTGTTGGGTGCGCGGACCAATACCGGAAGGCAGCGTCAGATTCAGCCAGTGTGTGAGCTCGTTTGGTGCTAGGTAGGAAGAAGCCGGGTTCATAAATAAGACCTTAGCGCTTGGATGGCGCATTGATGCGAATGAGATCGCCAGGTTGGACCGCCTGCGAGAGTGCGTGAATCTGCACAATGGCGGCATTGTCGTAGGCGGTGACAACGCGACCGTCGGCTACTCGGTGCCCAGGCGTTTTCTCACGGCTGATGGCGGGATTATCCTCGAAGACACTGTTGCTATCGTTTTTCGGGTCTTCAACGGCCTGGTCGAGTTTACGACCAAAGGTCGTGGCCGCTGGCCGCCAGAGGCTCACCGGGCGGCCTTCGCCCAGCCCGGCCTGGCAGCCGCCCGAGATGACGACCAGCTCGCCCCGTGTGGCCATCAGGTCCATGTGGCTGGCCAAGGCGATGACTTCGGATGCTGGGGGCGGTGATATTGCAGCAGCAGCGCAGTGATCTGCGGTCCGACGTACGGCTTTGACCTCGGTCCGGGTCATGACGCTGTCGCCGCGCATGGTTTCCTGATACAGCACATCAAGCCGCATCCAGTCGGTATTGGTTGAAACGGGTTCAGCAATTTCGCGGATACGTGCGACCTCGCTCAGCGTATGGCCCTGGGCAACCGGGATGGCCAGCACACCTAGGATTTTGCCATCGGGCGAGCGCAGCCGTAGACCCTGTCGGATCACGGTGAGCGGTGTGTTGGGCGACAGTGGATCAGAAGCTTTGCCAAGCTGGATGTGGATAAGACTGTGGGTGTCCATCATCTGCTGATTCAGCGTGGTCCCCGTGATCCGGGGCAGTGTGACGAAGGTGGCTTCCGGCACAATCAATGGTAATGGCGGGGCCGCCTGAACAAACGCCGATAAACCACACAGCCCAAACAGGGTGAGCACGATCAGAACAAGCCGGTTGAATTTGAGACCCATCGCTATAATATTGACCTGAAAGCGCTGACCGACGTGGTGGCGCATGACAAGCATAAATCAATTTCCACATCTGCAACGTAGATGTGTGCCACTCAGAGATGACGCATGGCCCTGCTCCCGATTCTGCGATTTCCCGATGAACGCCTGCGCACCGTCGCTAAGCCGGTGACCGTATTTGATGCCGCTTTGCGCCAGCTGGTGGCGGATATGGCCGAAACCATGTACGAGGCGCCGGGCATCGGCCTGGCCGCTACCCAGGTTAATGTGCACCAGCGCGTTGTGGTCATTGATGTATCGGAAGACCAGAAAGCGCTACAGGTCTTTATTAATCCGGTGATTGAGTCCACCAGCGGCATGCAGACCTATGAAGAAGGCTGTCTCTCGGTGCCCGGCATTTACGATAAGGTGGATCGCCCCTCTGATGTGCGGGTGCGCTATCAGGACCTGGAGGGCAAAGCGCAGGTCCTGGCCACGGGTGATTTGCTGGCGATCTGTATCCAGCACGAGATTGATCATCTGAACGGCAAGGTGTTTGTCGATCATCTGTCGCAGCTCAAGCAGACGCGGATCAAGAACAAACTGGCTAAACTGGCCCGGCAGACCGTATGACCTTACGCGTGGGTTTTGCCGGTACCCCGGCCTTTGCCGAGCAGGCTTTGCAAGCGATTCTGACGGCCGGTTTCGAGGTCGCGGTTGTGTTCACGCAACCGGATCGGCCTTCAGGTCGGGGAATGCAACTGACCCCTTCGCCGGTCAAACAGTTGGCGCTGGCGCATCAGATTCCGGTGGAACAACCGGTCTCGTTACGCCCGGAGCCTGCCCAGGTACTGGTGCGTGACTATCAGTTGGATGTCCTAGTGGTGGTGGCGTATGGATTGATTCTGCCGCAGGCGGTGCTGGAGATGCCGCGCTACGGTTGCCTCAATATCCATGCCTCGCTGTTGCCGCGCTGGCGGGGTGCCGCACCGATTCACCGGGCGATTGAAGCGGGCGATCAGGAAACCGGTGTCTGCATCATGCAGATGGATGCCGGTCTGGATACGGGCGGCGTGGTCGATGCGGCACGCCTATCCATAGAACCGAGCGATACCACTGCGCTGCTCCATGATCGACTGGCCGCCCTGGGGGCCGAACGCATCGTTGCCGTACTCCGAGCACTGGCGTCGGGTACGGTGCTGGTGGCCTCCCCGCAGCCGGAGGCGGGCGTCACCTACGCGCATAAGCTGGAAACACAGGAGTCCTTGTTGCAACTGGCCCAAAGCGCTGCTGTACTGGATCGACAGATTCGTGCCTATAACCCCTTCCCTGGTGCCGTACTCCATCTGGGTGACAAGCCCATCAAGATTTGGCGTGCCCATGAGGTTGCGGCCGAAGGTGAGCCCGGAGCGGTGCTGGCGGCTGATGCCTCGGGGGTGGTGGTTGCTTGTGGTGAGGGCGCGTTATGTCTCGAGGTGCTGCAGGCATCCGGTGGCAAACGCCTCGCTGCCGCTGATTTTCTGCGCGGGCATCCGATGCCGGTAGGCACTCGCCTCACTTGAAAACCGTGGGTTGCCACCCATCTACATCGCGCTAAGCGTTTATTAAGCTGTGTTCCGCTTTAATGAGCGGCATGTCCAACAACGTTTCTGCATCGAGGAGAGGGCATCATGGGTAACTGGTTTAAAACGACAATTCTGTTTGCCGCCATTCTGGCGCTGTTCATGATGATCGGTGGCCTGATTGGTGGCCGCGAAGGCATGCTGATGGCGCTGCTGATCGGCGGTGGCATGAACTTTTTTGCCTACTGGTTTTCAGACAAGATGGTGCTGCGCATGTATAACGCGCAGCCGGTCGATGAGACCTCCTCGCCTTATCTGTACAACATGGTCCATGAGCTGGCTGGACGTGCCGGCTTGCCGATGCCCCGTGTTTACCTGATTGATGAAGCGCAACCCAATGCCTTTGCGACAGGCCGTAATCCAGAAAACGCGGCCGTGGCTGCCACCACAGGCATTGTCAGTCTACTCAGCGAGCGTGAGTTACGTGGGGTGATGGCGCATGAACTGGCGCATGTGAAACATCGCGATATTCTGACCTCCACCATTGCCGCCACGCTGGCCGGTGCCATTTCTGCGCTGGCCAATTTCGCCATGTTTTTTGGCGGCCGCGATGAAGAAGGTCGGCCCGCTAATGCCGTGGTCAGTATTATTGTGGCGATCATTGCACCGCTTGCCGCCGCATTGATCCAGATGGCCATTTCTCGGGCGCGTGAATTTGAAGCAGATCGTGGTGGGGCTGAAATCAGTGGTGATCCGCTGGCACTGGCCAGTGCGCTGGGCAAAATTGATGCCTATGCCCGTGGTATTCCGTTTCCGACAGCTGAAGCGCACCCTGCCACAGCACAGATGATGATTATGAATCCGCTGGCTGGCGGCGGTATCGATACCTTGTTCTCGACACACCCGAAAACCGCCGAGCGCATTGCCCGTTTAGAGGCGATGGCTCGCAGCTAAAGTTACTCCCGGAGTGCCTGAGTCACCACCTGCGCCAGGCGTCGGGCGGCCAGCGCCAGGCGGGCGCGCGTGATATCTCGGCCCTCCAGCCAGTAGTCCTGGCGGATGATAAAGGAGCCGGGGACCTCGTCATTGGGGATCAACCCCGGATAGACCTGATCACGGGCAATCACAAAGGATTCTTCGATCCACAGGCGCGGTTGCGTGGAAATGTCCGAGCCAGAAATCTGCGCTGCCTGGCGAGTCAGTCGATTGACCTCGCTGTCAAAACGGCTGCTGCCAGGTCGGGCATGGCCGGGGAGTTCATCCCACCAGCGGTGCAGGCTTAACGGGTCCGGCGGGCGACGCCCGGCGTCGACCACGATGACCGTGTTGCCTCCCGCATCAAGCTGGCCTGGCCGCAGGGGGTCAGCACGGCTGGCCGAATGTAGTGGTTGATGAGCATCCGCGATCAGATGGCTGACCCAGGCCAGCGCCACGGCGCGAACCTCGGCGGGTTGTGCGGGGTTGGCCAGCAAGCGCAGTTGTTCGTCCAGTGTCTGTTCCAGGAGCCCGTGCACGGGTTGCTGCTGGAATGGCAATGCCACATTGCGATCCGCAAAATGCCAGCGTCGCGTCGATTGACCGCTACGGGCACGCTCGATCCACTGGCGCGTGTTTGCCGGAGGGGCGAGGTTCTCGCTGCTGTCGGATTGATCCCGTAATTCGTCGGGCCAGAGCGCCGCAGCCATCCAGGCGGGCTCTCCGGTGAGATCACGCGTATTCGGTATGACCCGCTGTCGTGCCAGTAAATCACTCACCCGTTGTTGGATTGCCGGGCTGAGGTTTGACCAGGCAACGGCAATTACCTCGCGGTGTCCGGTGGTATTCCAGGCCTCGCTTGGCAGACTGAACAGGCAGAGGCCTCCGACAAGGCATCGTAGGCACACCTGCCGAAAGCGGCGAACGAAACTGAATGGAAGATAGCGCGGCCTCATGCGCAGATTATGCCTCTAGTTGGTGTTGTAAACATGCTACACTCAAAACAATAATGAACCGCTCATCAACCACCTTACGTCTGCCCAAAACCCCGTCCCGTCAGCGGGACCGTACCTCGGGTATTTCGCCAACGCGTCGTCCACCGCTGCGCCCGGCGCCTCAGGCACCCAAGATGCTGGCCCCGGATTCGCTGGCCTGGGCTATGCAGACGGCCGCCGCCTGTGTCACGGAGGTGATTGCGTTTGGGCGCAGCCTGACGATGGTCTTGAGTGAGTTGCGGCAGCGGGATCTGCCGGCTCATGCCGTGCGGGCGCAAGCCATCGATCTGGCCTATGCCACATTGCGACGTTATCGTCGTGCGGATGTCGAGCTATCGGTCCTGCTGGATCGACCTACGGCAGAAGATGAGCTGCGTAATTTGCTGCGCGTGGCGCTGTGCTGGCTGGAGATGCATCCTGATCGGGCGCACGTGGGGGTGGATCAGGCGGTGGAAGCGGCCGCAATGCTGTCCGGTGGGCGTTACCGTGGATTTGTGAATGCCATTTTGCGGCGGGCACTGCGTGAGCGTGCCAGCCTGGATCAAACAATTGCGTGTGATGCTGAAGCGACCTGGCAACATCCGCAATGGTGGTTGAATCGCCTGCAGGAAGATTGGCCGGAGCAATGGCAGGCCATTGCCGCGGGCGGAAATCGCAAACCGCCCATGGGGCTGCGCGTCAATTCGCTGGTGACAACGCCCGACACCTATGCTGCGCAATTAGCGGCGGCGGAGATTGCGTTACAAGACCGGATGCCGGAGGATGGCCCGGATGCCTTGCTGCTGGCGCAGCCTCGGCCGGCCGAAACGTTGCCGGGTTTTGCGGCAGGACTGGTATCAATACAGGACATCGGCGCGCAGCAGGCGGCGCGACTGCTCAATGTACAACCGGGGATGCGGGTACTGGATGCCTGTGCCGCACCGGGCGGCAAAGCCGTGCATCTGCTGCAATCGGCGGCGATTTCTTTGACCGCGGTGGAGGTAGATCGTGAGCGCTGTGCTGCGTTGACACGGGCGCTCGATCCTGCACGCTTTCCACCTGATCGGGCCGTTCAGATCATTTGTGCCGATGCTGCGGAACCGTTAGCGAGCTGGGCTAAGCGCCCTTTTGATGCCATTTTGCTGGATGCGCCTTGTTCCGGTTCCGGTGTGGCCGGTCGGCACCCGGATGCCAAGTGGTTGCGCCGCGATGAAGACATTTATGCGCTGGCCCGCACACAGAAACGGCTATTGAAAGCCATGTGGTCGTTACTCAAACCGGGTGGGCGGTTGCTCTACGGTACCTGCTCGGTGTTTGCGCTGGAAAACCAGCAACAGATTGCCCGTTTTCTCGAACAGCATCCGGACGCCCAGTTGGTGTTGCAACAGCACTTGTTGCCCGATGCGCGTCATGATGGGTTCTTTTATGCCTTGCTGAGCAAGCACGCAACATGACGACCCGGCGCCACTTCCTACGGATGGGGTGCCTGACTGTGCTCGGGTTGATGTGGCCTATGGCGAGCGCGCAGGCGGGCGCTGATATCCGCCAAGTGACTTTAAGTGTCAGCGAAGACACGATGGTGCTGACAGGGACTTTTGGCTTACAGCTCTCTCCGGCGCTCACGGATGCCGTCAACCACGGCATTCCGTTGGTCTTCCAGATTGAGAGTCAAATAAGACGCCCGCGCTGGTATTGGGTGGATGAAGCGCTCTTTACCGCCCATGCTGATCGTCGTCTGACTTATAACGCGCTTGTCAGAAATTACCGGGTCAGCGAGGGCCAGGAAGGGCGCAACTTTCAGAATCTGTCGGATGCGCTTGATTACGTGGCCCGCCCGGTGAGCTGGATAGTGCCCGCGGGCCGTCTGCGCAGTGGTGAGCCGGTGGAGACACTGGTGCGTTTTCGCCTGGATCCGGCTTTCTTGCCCAAACCTTTTCAGGTCGTGTCCTTTGGTGATCGCGATTGGCGACTGGACAGCGACTGGCGAACATTCCGCCTGACGGTGCCGGCCATCAGCGCAACGGGAGGCAGGTAATGCGTCTGGCCATGTTCATCATGACGCTGGTTTCCGTGGCGCTGCTGTTTCTGCTGACGCAGGCGGCATCGAATACGGATTTTTTCGCACGGCATTATGGCTGGCTGGTTGGCCTGAATATTCTGCTCGGCATGGCCATGGTGCTGGTGATCGGACGGCAGCTGTTCCGCTTGTGGCGGGATCACCGACAGCAGGTTTTTGGTGCCCGCCTGAAGTTCCGTTTGATGCTGATGCTGGCGATTATGGCACTGGTGCCGGGTGCGCTGATTTATGCTGTTTCGGTGCAGTTTGTGACCCGCAGTATCGAAAGCTGGTTTGACGTGCGTGTGGAACAGGCGTTGGAGGCCGGGTTGAACCTGGGGCGCGATGCACTGGATGGCGTGACCGTGGGGTTGGTATCAACCACGCGTGATGCGGCACTGGCGATTGCCCAGCGGGAGCCGGCGCAGGCGCCGCCCGTGCTGAGCAAGTTGAAGCAGGTGACCGGTGCGCAGTCCACAACCTTGCTTCAGGTTAGCGGTAACCGGATCGATGTGCTGGCGACCACACAGGCTCGTGGTGAATCACCCGTATTACCGTTACCCGGCCAGGTGGCCGAAGCCCGTAAAAACGGGGCATTCTCCGTGATTGAGGCCGATGGCACCGGTTTGCCGGTGTTAAGAGCGCTGGTTGCACTGCCGGCCCCGGTTGGGCATGCCGAACACCGCTTACTGGAAGTCGTGGTGCCGGTGCCAGCCAAACTGGCCAGTGATTCTGAGGCGGTACAGTCGGTCTATCGTGAGTATCGTGAACTGGAGCTGGCGCGCGAAGGCTTGACCCGGCTCTACGCGCTGACGTTGACGTTGACGTTGCTGCTGGCATTGGCGGCGGCATTCAGTGCGGCATTTATTTTGGCCCGTCGTTTCACGGCACCGCTGACGATTTTGGCCGAGGGTACGCAGGCTGTTGCCGCTGGCGACTTCTCGCCCAAACAGACCGTGGTGAGTCATGATGAACTGGGTATTCTGACGCAGTCGTTTAACCGCATGACCTTCCAGTTGCGCGAAGCCCATACCGAGACGGAGCGCCATCGGGCGGATCTGGAGCGCGCCCGCGCCTACCTGCAGGAAGTGCTGGATAACCTCTCGGCGGGGGTCCTGGCTTTTGACCGGCGCTTCGTCCTGAAAGCTGTTAATGGTGCCGCGGGCAAACTGCTGGCGGAGGATTGGGTCGGGCTCCTCTCTGAGCCACTGGAAGGCTGGCCGCGTCAGGAGCAACTGGCGCGTACGATCCGTGATGGTTTTGCCCGTCATGGGGATGCTGCTTGGCAATTAGAAGTTGAACGTGTGCTGCCCAATGGCCGGAAACAGCAACTGATGGTGCACGGATCTGAGTTGCCGGAACTGTCGGGTGGTGGTTATGTGGTGGTGTTTGATGACATTACCGAACTTATTGCCGCACAACGGGCAACGGCCTGGGGTGAAGTGGCTCGCCGCCTGGCCCATGAAATCAAGAACCCGCTGACGCCGATTCAGCTGGCTGCTGAGCGACTGGAGCATAAACTTGTGTCCCGTCTGCCGGAAACCGATGCCGATATGCTCCAGCGTTCCACCCGCACCATCGTCAATCAGGTGCAGGCGATGAAGCACATGGTCGATAGTTTCCGGGATTACGCCCGTCTGCCGCCAGCCAATCTGATGGCATTGGATGTGAACGAGCTGCTACAAGAGCTGCTGGTGCTCTATGAGGCTTCCTCAACTCCGATTCGTGCTGATTTGTCGGAGCCGTTACCGAAAATCAAGGGAGATCCGGCGCAACTGCGGCAGATTATTCATAACCTGATTCGTAACGCCCAGGATGCGACGGAAGGTCTGCCCAATGCTCGAATCGAGGTGTCGACACGTCTTCTGGGCAAGCAGGTTGAACTGCAGATTGCCGATACGGGCGCGGGCTTCCCGCCGGAAATCATGGCCAATGCCTTCGAACCGTATGTCACGACCAAACCCAAAGGCACGGGGCTAGGCTTGCCGATCGTCAAGAAGATTATCGAAGAGCATGGCGGAAAAATCACCTTGTCCAATCGAGAGACGGGGGGGGCCGAAATTCGTATTGTTCTGCAAGCAGCAGACAGCGGTGGCGCCCCGCACACTGAATCACTGAAGTCGGTAGGAGCCTGATATGGCAGAGATACTGGTAGTTGATGACGAAGTAGGTATCCGGGAGTTGCTCTCGGAAATTCTGGCTGATGAAGGACACAGCGTGGTCGTCGCCGAGAACGCAACGCGCGCCCGTGAGTTGCGTGGTTCACGCCGACCGGATCTGGTGCTGCTGGATATCTGGATGCCGGATGCCGATGGAATTTCGTTGCTCAAGGAGTGGTCGGCCAATGGTTTGCTGACGATGCCCGTGGTCATGATGTCTGGTCACGGCACGATTGATACGGCCGTTGAGGCCACCCGTATCGGGGCGGTGGATTTCCTTGAAAAACCGATTGCCCTGCAGAAACTGCTGGCGACCGTGAAAAAGTGTCTGAAACCGGATGCTTCTGCTGCCCGTCAGAATTACGCAGTCGATTCGCTCCTGCAGATTGGGCTTCTCAAGAAATTCGGTCAGCGGATCGCGCAGTCGGCCAAACATTCGCCGATTCTGTTTTTGCGCGGTGCGCAGGGGCTAATCGCGGAGGTGGGCGCGCGTAGTCTTCTGGCGCCGCATGCCCCTTGGCTCAACCTGTCCCAGGAAAGCCGGGCCATCACCCAAGAAATGCTGGAGCAACATGCCGGTGGCGTACTGTTCCTGCCGGAGTTGTTTGGTGCCGGTCGCATGGCCCAGATGAATCTGGGCTTTGTGCTGGATCGTCTGGCCAAGTATCGCTTGACGCTGGTGGTCGCCAGTAGCGCATCGGGCGAGCAGATTATCGATAGCGGTGTGGATGCCGCACTGGTACAGCGAGTCAGTGATGTCTGGGTCGGGTTGCCCGCTCTGTCGGAATCGGCCAGTGATTTGCCGGAGCTATTACCCGCCTTGCTGACCTTGCTCTGTGAGCAGGGCAATATCCCGCACCGCTATATGGCGCCGGACGCGTTAAATGTTTTGCGGCAGAAACACTGGAATGGCGGCGATGGCGGTTGGGGTGCCCTGCTGGGGGCGCTGAAGAATCTGGCATTGAATGCGCTGGAAGAGACCATCAGTCGTCAGGATGTCGATGCGCTGCTGCAATCGGTGGCGGAACCCGAGTCAGATAAAACCATGGATGATAACGATGGTTCACTGGCCGAGTTTTATGAAATGCCGCTGAAAGATGCACGCGATGCCTTTGAGCGTCTCTATCTGACGCACCACATTGCACGCAGCAACGGCAACATGACCCGCGTGGCCGAGCAGAGTGGCCTTGAGCGGACGCATCTGTATCGAAAATTCAAACAGTTGGGCATCACACTGGAGCGACGCGATAGCGTTTCCAACGGTGCCAGCAATTAAGTATTTATTCATTATCTGAAGAAATTGGAGTGAACGTGTCTCGTCCCCGCAATGATCTTTTTCTACGTGCCCTGTTGAAAGAACCGACTGAAACAACTCCCGTCTGGCTGATGCGCCAGGCCGGCCGCTATCTGCCGGAGTATCGCGAAACACGGAAACGTGCCGGCAGCTTCCTGGGCCTGTGCAAGAACCCGGCCTACGCCTGTGAAGTGACCCTACAGCCGTTGGCCCGTTATGATTTGGACGCGGCGATTCTGTTTTCCGATATTTTGACCGTACCTGATGCGATGGGCCTGGGACTGTACTTTTCCGAAGGAGAAGGCCCCAAGTTCGAACGCCCGCTGCGTGACGAATGGGAAATCCGCAATCTCTGCGTGCCAGATCCGCATGATCAGTTGCGCTATGTGATTGATGCCGTCGCCGAGATCCGCAAAGCATTGGATAACAGTGTGCCGCTCATTGGGTTTTCGGGCAGCCCGTGGACACTGGCCTGCTACATGGTGGAGGGCGGCGCTTCGGATGATTACGCCCGCATCAAATCCATGCTCTATGACCGACCGGATCTGATGCACAAGATTCTGGATGTCACCACCGAATCTGTTATTCAGTATCTGAATGCCCAGATCGAAGCCGGTGCCCAAGCGGTGATGGTTTTTGATTCCTGGGGTGGCACGTTGGCTGAAGGGGCGTTCCACGAGTTTTCCCTGAACTACATGAAGCGGATTGTTGCCGGTCTGCACAAGACCTGGGAAGGCGAGCGCATTCCGTCTATCGTCTTTACCAAGGGCGGAGGCCTCTGGCTTGAGGCGCTGGCCGATACCGGTGCCGATGGACTGGGGCTAGACTGGACCATTGATATCGGTAAAGCCCGCGCCCGGGTTGGTGATCGAGTCGCGCTGCCGGGTAATCTAGACCCCACCATTCTGCGAGCTGGTCCGGAGGCCGTGGCTCGCGAGGCGGAAAAAGTGCTGCGTAGCTTTGGTCCGGCCGATACCGGGCATGTCTTTAATCTGGGGCATGGCATTTCCCAATTCACCCCGCCGGAAAATGTGTCTGTTCTTGTAGATACGGTCCATTCGGTGGGTCGCGCCTTGCGGGCGGGGCGATAAGTTACCCCGTGCGAAAGACCCGAGTGCGTGCCCGAGTTGGCGCCTTATCCATGGCCGGTTTTTGCCTGTCAAGACGGCTGACTCGGGTCGGTTACCCACAAAGTTATCCACAATGCAAGATCGCCGATTTTTCCTTGTTTAACAGAGAGTTGCGCGTTTTGCCGGAGAACTCTGTTAAGAAATATCCGCTAACGCGTGAATAAGTGATGGCGGCGGATAAACCCCTTGTGCATCAGGGTGCTGCGTGGCGATTACGCGTGGCCATTGATGCACCACTTGCGGCCAATTTTGATTATCTGGCACCACCCGATACCTCGCCGACGGATATCGGTCTACGGGTCGTTGTGCCTTTTGGATCTGGCCGGCGGGTCGGCTTGATTATGGCGGTCTTGTCGCTGGAAGGCACGGCCGACCCGGATGCACCATGCATCGAGCAACTCAAAGCGGCAGAAGCGATTCTGCGAGATTTGCCGCCCTTGCCGACGGATTGGGTGAATCTTTGCCTGTTTGCCGCAAGCTACTATCAGGCAGCGCCAGGGGAAGCCTTGCTGCAAGCCATACCCACCGGATTGCGTAAACCGGATCCGACCAAACGTCGGATGCCGAAGTCTGTTGCAAAGAATGTGCCTGCACGTGGGGAGGGACCGGCGCTGACGACGTGCCAACAGTCGGTGCTCACCGAGTTGTTCGGCCGGCTCGCAGGTTATTCCGCTAATTTGCTGTTCGGTATTACCGGCTCCGGTAAAACCGAGGTCTATCTACGCCTCATTGAAGCCATGCTGGCGCAGAATCAGCAAGTGTTGTTACTGGTGCCGGAAATTAATCTGACACCCTTGCTTGAAGCGCGGGTGGCGCAACGCTTCCCGGATATCCCGGTGGTCAGCCTGCATAGCGAAGTGACCGAGGCGGCGCGCGCCCGGCATTTTGCCGCCGCCTTAAGCGGTGAGGCGCGCATTGTGATCGGTACCCGGCTGGCCGTCTTTACCCCTATGCCAGCGCTGGGGCTGATCATCGTCGATGAAGAGCATGATCCTGCCTATAAACAACTGGAGGGCATGCGCTATCATGCCCGCGATTTGGCCGTCTGGCGTGCGCATCAACGAGGGGTGCCGATATTGCTGGGCTCGGCAACGCCCTCTCCGGAAAGCTGGGCGAACGTGCAGAGCGGTCGATACCGGCGTCTTGATCTGCCAGAACGAGCGCATGCCGAAGCCGTGCTGCCGGAAATCAATTTGCTCGACACACGACGTCTGACGCTGGACGAAGGTTTGTCGGCCCAGTTGCTGGGCGAACTGGCGCAAGGGCTTGCGGCGGGTGAACAGAGTCTGTTGTTTATTAACCGTCGTGGTTACGCCCCGGTGCTGACCTGCACTGCCTGCGGCTGGATTTCCAATTGCCGTCGTTGTGCCGCACACCGGGTGGTGCACCGCCAGGATCGTACGCTGCGTTGTCACCATTGCGGAGATACCTCGCCCATTCCACGGCAGTGTCCGGATTGTGGCAATGCCGATCTCAGACCCCTCGGACGTGGAACGCAGCGAGTGGAAGAGGCGTTGCAGGCGCATTTTCCGCAAGCGCGTATTCTGCGCGTGGATCGCGATGTCGCCACTACCCGCAAACAATGGGAGGCGCTGGAGGCACAGATCCGGTCGCAAGATGTTGATATCCTGGTGGGTACGCAGATGTTGGCAAAGGGCCATGATTTTCCGGCGCTGACACGCGTCGGCGTGGTCGGTGCCGATGCCGGGCTATTTGCCGCCGACTGGCGGGCGCCGGAACGCCTGTTTGCACAGTTGATGCAGGTGGCGGGGCGTGCCGGGCGGGCGGATCGCCCAGGACGGGTGATCGTACAGACCGAGCATCCGGACCATGCGCTGTATCAGTGCCTGCTTCGGCACGATGTGCCCGCTTTTCTGGATCTGGAACTCACTGAGCGGCAGCGCGCCGGTTTTCCGCCCTATGCAGCGCAAGCCATCGTGCGCGCCGAAGCCAAGTACCTGGATACCGTTTTAACATTCTTGCAGGGTATTCGAGAACTGGTGCCGATGACCGAGCACCCGGACGTGTTTATCTACGATCCGGTGCCCATGCGTATGGTTCGCCTGGCAGGGCGTGAACGGGCACAGTTACTGGTTGAGTCCCCCAGCCGTCTGGCGCTGCAGACTTTTCTGAATGACTGGTTGCCCAGGATCGGGCAAAGAAAGACGGAAGGTAAGCCTATGGCGCAGCGTACGACACGCGGTCATGCCTCGGGTGGGGTACGCTGGGCCGTGGAGGTCGATCCGCTGGAGTGCTAGTCAGGCCAGACCAGCGGTTAACCGGGTAGGAGGGTGTTAAATACCGTACTGCTCACGATACGCAGCGACCGCCGGACGGTGACTGGCCAGTTCGGCATTGTCCTTGAGGAAATCGAGGAGGTCGGCCAGGTTGGCGATGGCAATCACCGGGATGCCGTAAGAAGCCGAGACTTCCTGAACGGCAGACAATGCACCCGTGCCACGTTCCATGCGGTCCAGTGCAATCAGTACACCCGCCGGTGTGGCGCCCTGATTGCGGATTAGCTCCACGGATTCGCGTACCGAGGTGCCGGCTGAAATGACATCATCGACAATCAGAACGCGACCTTGGAGCGGGGCGCCGACAATGGTGCCCCCTTCGCCATGGTCCTTGGCTTCTTTCCGGTTAAACGCATACGGAAAGTTCTGGCCTTGCTGCGCCAGAATCACGGAGATCGCGGCGACCAGAGGAATGCCCTTGTAGGCGGGTCCGAACAGCATGTCGAAAGGTACCGCGGATTCCATGGCACGACCGGCATAAAACTCGGCGAGCTTGGCCAATGCGGCGCCATCCTGAAACAGGCCCGAGTTAAAGAAATAAGGCGAGAGACGCCCGGCCTTGGTTTTGAACTCGCCAAAACGCAGAACGTTCTGGTCCAGGGCAAATCGGATGAAATCGTGGCTCAGTGACGACATGGTGCAAAACTCTCTGTAATGACAACAAACGGTTCTATTATCTCAAACAACCCCTAATCTGTTTTCTGACCAGAGAGTTGTTCCAGCAGTTTGAGAATGGCAATGGAGTCTTCCTCCCCCATTCCCGTGCCGACCATGGCTTTGAACATCTGGGCCGTGGCCGCGGAGGCGGGTAGATAGAGGCCCAGGTCGTGGGCCGTCTGCATGACAATGTTCATATCCTTTTCATGCATCCAGCTCTTGAAGCCTGGCTTGAAGTTGCGATCCAGCATGCGTTGGCCATGATTTTCCAGAATCTTCGATCCAGCAAATCCTCCGAGCAGTGCCTCGCGGACTTTAGCCGGGTCAGCCCCGTTTTTCCTGGCAAACGCAAATGCTTCGGCGACCGCCAATACGCCAATACCGGTCAGAATCTGATTGGCGGCCTTGGCCACCTGGCCAGCGCCTGAGGCGCCGATATGGACGATATTTTTACCCATACAGGCAAATAGCGGTTGTACTTTGCCGAATGCCACTGGATCACCGCCCACCATGATGGATAGCGTGCCGGCAATGGCGCCAACCTCACCGCCGGATACCGGCGCATCCAGAAAAATAACGTGCTGATCAAACAGTGCCTTGCCGATGCTTCTGGCGGCTGCTGGCGGGATGGTGCTCATGTCGACGGCGATCAGGTCGGCGTGAGCACCTTGGGCCACCCCGTGCAGACCCAACATGACTTCATGCACATCCGGCGCGTCGGCCACCATGGAAAACACCACGTCTGATACCGCGGCAACCGCTGCCGGGCTATCTCCCGGTGCCGCGCCCGCTTCCAGCAATGGTGTCATAGACTCGGGGCGGCGCGCCCACACAGTCACTGTATGACCTGCCTTGAGCAGATTCAGGGCCATTGGGCGACCCATGATGCCCAGACCGACAAAACCGACACGCATGAACATCTCCTTGAGGATTTTTAGCAGAAGCATAGCGCTTCCCGCGCATTCTGGCCGGTAGTCATTAAAATGAGCAACCTTCACTTTGATCGAGTCTTTTTATGCGAGTCATTTCCGCCAATCTGAATGGCATCCGCTCGGCCTGGAAAAAGGGATTTGCCCAATGGCTCGCCGGCCAGCAAGCCGATGCCGTCTGCACTCAGGAAGTGCGCGCCACGCTCAAAGACATGGCCAAGGACGGCACCATGGAAAACCCCGCCGGGCTGACGGGCTACTGGCACCTGGCAGAGCGACCCGGGTATAGCGGTGTCGGTATCTGGAGCGCACATATCCCAACGCAGATCACACAGGGGATTGGCCATCCGGATTTTGATGCCGAGGGCCGTTATCTAGAGCTGGATCTTGGGATGGTGACGGTAGTCTCGCTGTATCTGCCCTCGGGTTCCAGCTCTCCGGAGCGCCAGGTGGCCAAATTCCATTTCATGGACGAGTTTCTACCGCGCATGAAAGCGCTGAAGGATTCCGGACGTGAAGTCATCGTGTGCGGTGACTGGAATATTGCGCACAAGGAACAGGATCTGAAGAATTGGAAATCAAACCAGAAGAACTCCGGGTTTTTACCGGAAGAGCGCGCCTGGATGAGTCGACTGCTTGACGAGCTGGGCTGGGTCGATGTTTACCGTGCATTGCATCCGGCTACCACGGCCGAGTGTTATACGTGGTGGAGCAATCGCGGCCAGGCCTATGCCAACAATGTCGGTTGGCGGATCGATTACCAGATCGCCACGCCGGGTATTGCCGCAAGGGCCACACAGGCCAGCGTCTACAAGGGTGAAAAATTCTCCGATCATGCACCGCTGATTATTGATTACGACCTTGCGTTGTCATGATTCACGATTGCAAGAAAGTAACCTTAAGCGTAGGCTAAGTCGAGGGTTGCACAATATCCCCTCGTGAACACACTTTGAAAGGATTCACATGTCGAACACCGCTGCCTCCAAAGAAAAACTGGTTGCCGATCTGAAACTGGTGGTTGCTGATACCGAGGAACTGCTGCGTGCTACCGCTGGCCAGGCTGGAGAGAAGGTCACCGAGCTGCGTAGCCGTTTGGAAAAGCGTCTGCAAGATGCCAAAGTCGCGCTTGTCGATGCTCAGGTCTTCGCCACGGAAAAAGCCAAAGCCGCTGCTCATGCAACCGATGATTTTGTGCATGCCGAGCCGTGGAAAGCCGTCGGTATTGCAGCGGCACTGGGCCTGGCCCTGGGTGTGCTGATCGGCCGTCGTTAATCGGCAGGCGCAATCGGATGTCATTATTTAATACAGCCCGCGATCATGTTCGACAGCTACTCGGGGTGGTGCAAACCCGTCTCGAATTGCTTGGGCTGGAACTGGCTGATGCCCGTGATCATCTGATTGCGCTTTTTGCGCTCACCGCAGTTGCGGTGTTTTTTTCCGGCGTTGCGGTTGTTACCCTGCTGGCTTGGTTAGTCGTGGCTTACTGGGAGCAGCGCCTGTTGATTCTCGGCATGGCCACGGCACTGTTTGCCTCACTGGCACTCGTGGCCATTTGGCGTGCCCGCAGGCATGCCCAGGCCGGTGCCAATATTTTCTCGGACAGCCTGCAGGCCCTGCAGACAGATCGTGCCGCCTTGCGGCCACCTGTGGCAACATCGGAGCCGACACCTACAGCGGCTCGCGCTGCAGAGACCTCCCAAAACGCTACCCACATTCGCGATACCAGCAATTATGTCGGCGATTAACGCGCGTGCGATTCGGCGAGGTCGATTGCTGGAGCGCATCTCGCAACAGCGCAATGACCTTCGTACTGTGCTTGTGCCCGTGGGTAATATGCTCAACGTTGCGGATCAGGCCATGGATGGTGCCGAACGCACACGGCGCTGGCTAAGGGCTAATCCACTGGCTGTTGGTTTGGGCTTGTTCGTACTCATCATCTGGCGCCCGAAAGGGGCGATCAGGCTGGCAAAAAACGGGTTTCTGGGGTGGCGCACCTGGCGTCTGGCACGCCGTAAGCTCAGTGATTTTCTGGGCTGATTGACGCTAAGCTCACGCACAGTAGCGGCACCATCGCCGACCAGACCTCGTCCGGTGTGATACTGGTCAGGCACTCGCTGACCTTGCCGCCACCGCAACCGTCTAATCCACAAGGTCGGCAATTAAACTGCGCACTGCGGGTAACCACATGATGCACGCCTTCACGAGGCTGGCCCCAGGGGCCCCAGTGGCCTTCACCCGATGGGCCGAACAGCGCCACCACCGGCGTCCGCATGGCGGCGGCGATATGCATCGGGGCCGAATCCACGCCGGCAAATAATTTGGCCTGCCCTGTCAGGGCACCGAGTTCCTTCAACGATAACGCACCGGCCAGACTGAGCGCGGGTGCTTCGCCGCGTGCGGCCAATACCTGCTGAATCCGGTCAATCAGTTGTCCCTCTTTGTCGCCTGGGGCGGCGGTCAACAATACCGGCCAGCCTGCGGCCCGGATGCGGATAATGATTTCTGCCCAGCCTTCGGCCGTCCAGCATTTGAAGTGCCAGCGCGACGGCGGGTGCAAATGGACAAAACCACCTGGCTTCAGCCCCAGTGATTGCAGCCGCACCGCGATATGCGCGTCGGCGTCCGCACCAGGTACCAGCGTCAGATGGCGGCGGTCGGCGGCGGGTTGAATACCCAGACGGCGTAAGGCATCCAGGTTCTGCTCAACCACATGGCGACGACCACTGCCCATGATGGAGGAAACAAAATGCGTGAAGCTCTGTTTCCAGAAGCGACCGCGGCCATTGACCCGGGGAGCCACCGACCAGCGGGGTTTAAGCAGGCGCGATAGCCAGGCGCCGCGTGGATGCTCTGTCAGGTGAATGATCAGATCGTACTGACGCGCTTTCATCTGGCTAAACAGCGCCCACTCTGCCGAACCCTGGCCGAGCAGTCCGAGTTTTTTCCAACCACGATCAATACCGTGTAACTGTGCCAGCGCGGGGTGCTCTGAGAGCATGTCTGCAGTATCCGCGTAGACGAGTGCATCAATCTCGATCTGCGGTGCAGCGGCTTTGAGCGCCGTTAATACGGGCGAGGCAAGGAGTACGTCACCGTGATGGCGCAGCTTGGTCACCAGGACCCGGCGCACTTGAGGAAGAGAAATGGCGTCAGCAGGCATGGCGCTATTGTACCGAGGTCGCCCGGATTTGCTCGGCAGAGAAATCCAGGCAGAGCACCTGGCCATAGTCATAACGCAGTGAAAGCCATTGATGGGCCTGTAATTGCTGATGATAGGCCTGCAAAGCACGCATAACCCCGGCGTGCGTGACCACAACCATCTCGGCATCATTGATCGCAATGTCGTGTAGCCAGGCGAGCACCCGCTGTTGCAGCTCGTATCCGGTCTCGCCTTGTGGCGGACGGAAGCCAGCGATATCCGCCGCCCAATCATCGAGTGCAGTGGGGCCAATGGCGTCCCAGGTTTGTAGCTCCCAGTCGCCGAAATCCAGTTCCTGCAATCGGGCATCGATGATTGGTGCAGGATGCAGCTGGGCGGCCAGTTCAGCACAGCGCTGCAAAGGGCTGGAAAAAACGGGAAGCGATGCCATGTTAGCCGGCAACTGTTCGCATAGCCTGTCCAACGCCCCAGATTGTTCGAGCAGTGGCGTTAGCAACGGAAGATCGGTCTGGCCGTAACACACCCCAGGCGGCACCGCTGGTGGGAAATGTCGGATCAGCCAGAGTCGCAGCATGGGTGTCAGGCTTTTTCCGATACGCCAGCCGAGGCAAAGCTGGCCATCTCGTTGATAAAGGCAACGCTGGCCTGTACCAGAGGCCAGGCCAGCGCCACGCCTGTACCTTCACCCAACCGCATATCCAGATCTAGCAACGGCGCTGCATTCATGGCAGCAAGTTGTATCCGATGCCCCGCCTCTGCGGAGCGGTGGCAATACACACAATAATCTCGGACAGCAGGGTAGAGATGGCAGGCAACCAGCGCTGCAGCGCCCACCACAAAGCCGTCAATCAGTACGACCATACGCCGTTCGGCAGCAGCGAGAATCACACCAACCATGGTGGCAATTTCAAAGCCACCGAACTCTCGCAAGGCTTCTGCCGGATCTGTCATTTCGCCGGTGCGTTCTAAAGCTTTGGCGAGTAACTGTTGTTTGCGGATTAAACCGGCATCGTCCAGACCCGTGCCGCGTCCCACGCACACATCCAGTGACTGACCACTTAAACAATGCGTCAATAAACTCGCCGAGGCTGTATTCCCGATGCCCATTTCACCCAACCCGATGACGTTGCAGCCCTTATCTGCGTAGCCGGCAACCAGTGCCGCACCGTTTTCAATGGCCTGATGGCATTGCGCCGGCGTCATCGCGGGCACTTCGAGATAATTCTCTGTGCCGGCACCCAGCTTGCAATCAATCAGCCCCGGTCGCGGGCCAAATTCATGGGCGACACCACAATCCACGACAGAAAGCGGTAGGCCATAGGTGCGGGTAAAGACATTGATGGCGGCGCCACCGGCCAGAAAATTCTCGACCATTTGCCAGGTGACGTCTTGCGGATACGCGGAGACACCGGCGTTGGCTGCGCCATGGTCTCCGGCAAAAACCAGCATTTGCGGTGACGTGAGCCTGGGTGATGCCGTTTTCTGAATCAGGCCAATTTGCTTGGCGAGTGATTCCAATTGACCCAATGCGCCCAGCGGTTTGGTTTTTCCATCAATCCTGGCTTGTAGTTCTTGTGCCAAATCGCCCGCAGTTGGTTGGATGTTAAACAGTCGCATAATTTTCCTGAAATTAACCACGTAGGCGGAGTGGCAGCCCGGCGATTGATAATGTAACGCGCTCGCAAAGTGCGGCCACATCCTGGTTGAGCCGTCCCTGCTCATCGGCAAAACGTCGCGCCAGTCGATTCTCCGGCACCACGCCCGAACCAATTTCGTTGCTGACCAGAATGATTTCGCCCGGCAGCCCTGGCAAGACATCGAGGAGCGCCTGTCGTTCGCCCCAGAATTGGTCACAGGTGATCCGTTCGCCGCCCTCCAACTGAGCGCCCGCCCGTCCCTTGAAAACCAACGCAGACAGCCAGAGCGTTAGACAGTCCACGATGAGACAGGTATGGTCGCTGGCATGGGCTTGCAGTGTCGCTGCCAGTGCCAGCGGCTCCTCGACGGTCATCCAGTGCGCCGGACGACTTATCCGGTGGTGCGCCAGCCGTTCGGCCATTTCCTCATCCCATGCCTCGGCAGTGGCGATATAAATGACCGACAGGTCGTTTGCTTCATATCCGGCAGCCCGGCTTTCAGCCAGACGACTTTTACCGCTACGGGCACCACCCAGAATCAATTCACGCATGATGGCTTTCCTGCAGAATCTGTTCAATGGTTTGCCAATCCAGGCTTTGCTCAACGGCGTCGGCCAGGCGATTGAGATCTGCTTCACGGCGTGCGACAAAATCCACGGTAGTGGTTTCTGCGCAACCCGCCCAGGTCAGCAATGCCGCCAGCGCCTCAGGTTGGTCAAAAACACCATGGCAATAAGTGCCGGCAACTTGCCCGTCTTCCGACAGGGCCCCATCTCTGCGGTCATCATCTATGCGCACCAGAGGGCGGGCCATATCAGTACCTTCGCTGATGCCGAGATGGATTTCATAACCCGTCATACGAGGTTCGCCGGGCAAACAAAGTGTGCCGCGGACGTTTCTGAGCTGCTTTTCCGATGCCAGCGTGGTCTCTATTTGCAACCAGCCTAACCCTGCTGAAGTACCAGCGGTGCCTTCCAGCCCTTGTGGATCATGCAACACCTGCCCTAGCATCTGGAAACCTCCGCAGATGCCGAGAACCTTACCGCCATAGCGCAAATGTCGTTCGATGGCTTTGTCCCACCCTTGCGAGCGTAACCATGCAAGATCAGCACGGACGGCTTTTGAGCCCGGCAAGACCATCAAATCGGCTGGAGGTATTACCTGATTGGGGCCGATCCACTCAAAATCCACTTCGGGATGTAACCGCAACGGATCCAGATCATTGTGATTGGAAACCCGGGGGTACGCGGGTGCAATGACCTTAAGGCGCGCTTGGCCAGATAGCTCCTGGCCACTGGCAATGGCGTCTTCTGCATCAAGAAACAACCCATGTAGATAAGGTAATACACCCAGCACCGGCTTTCCGGTTCGTTCCTCAAGCCAATGCAAGCCGGGTTCAAGCAGCCCGATATCCCCGCGAAAACGATTAATCACAAAGCCTTTGATGCGTGCCTGTTCGCTCGGAGAGAGCAGATCCAGCGTGCCGACCAGATGCGCGAAAACGCCGCCCCGATCAATATCTGCGACCAGAATCACCGGACAATCCACGGCCTCGGCAAAACCCATGTTGGCGATATCCCGATCCCGCAAATTAATTTCAGCCGGGGAACCGGCACCCTCGACCAGAACAGCCTCGAATCGGCTGACCAGGCGCTTCCAGGAATCCAGTACCGCACCCATGGCACGAGGTTTATAGGCATGGTAATCCTTGGCGTTGAGATCTGCCGCGACCTTCCCCTGAATGATGACCTGGGCTTGACGATCGGTGGTCGGTTTGAGCAGCACAGGATTGAAGTCTGTGTGGGGTGCCAGACCGCAGGCATAGGCTTGTAATGCCTGGGCGCGGCCGATTTCGCCGCCATCTTCGGTCACTGCCGAGTTCAGCGCCATGTTCTGTGGCTTGAATGGTGCAACACGCACACCACGACGCAGCAGGATCCGGCACATGGCCGCAACCAGCGTCGATTTTCCGGCGTCGGAGGTGGTGCCCTGAACCATCAGGGAGGCGCATGACATATTGGACAATCCTGACAATAAAAAAGAGGCGCCTGCAACCGTAATTACAACGCCTTATTCGTTTATTATCCCATGCCTGACAGGTATTTACGGCGCCATGACGACTTCCGACGCACTTCCCAGCCAACCGTTTCCAGATGCTGCCCGAGATGCGGTTTATCAGGCTATTTTTTCGCGCCGTGATGTGCGTAGCCAGTTCCTTCCGAAAACGATTCCGGATGATGTACTCGGCCGGCTGCTGATGGCCGCGCACCATGCCCCATCAGTGGGGTTCATGCAGCCCTGGAATTTTCTGTTGATCCGTTCGGTAGAGACCAAAGCGCGAATTCAGACCCTGTTTCGCAAGGCCAATGAGGAAGCGCGTACCCAGTTTAAGGATGAGCGCAAGGATCTGTACAGCCGCCTGAAGCTGGAAGGGATTCTCGACGCACCCATTAATCTGTGCATCACCTGTGATCGGGAACGCACCGGGCAAACCGTTTTGGGCCGGACCCACATGAAGGAAATGGATCTCTACAGTACCGTATGTGCCGTACAGAACCTCTGGCTGGCCGCGCGAGCAGAAGGCATTGGCGTGGGCTGGGTCAGCATCTTTCACCAGCATGAACTGAAAGCGGCTCTAGGCATTCCTGAAAATATCGTACCGATTGCCTATTTGTGCCTCGGCTACGTCAGTGAGTTTCTGGACCGGCCAGAGCTGGAAAAAGCGGGTTGGCTTTCCCGGCTCCCCCTCGAAGACCTGGTATTTCACGATACCTGGGGACAAACCGGGGGTAAGCATGATCCGTTGGCAGATACCTACCAGGCACTGAGACAACAGTACGGCTATGCTTGAACACGGTGGTCGTTTACGTGCCGCCGCACAGCGCTTCGGCATTCCTCTGGACCAATGGGTGGATCTCTCGACCGGGATCAGCCCATGGCTCTATCCGGTACCTGAAATTCCGAAAACTGCCTGGCATCGGTTACCCGAACCCGAAGACGAGCTGGATACCGTAGCCGCCAGTTATTACGGCAACCCTGCGTTACTGGCGACTGCCGGTAGTCAGGCAGCAATTCAGCAGCTCCCGGCGTTGTTTGCCATTTCACAGGTTGCAATCGTTGGCCCGACGTACAACGAACACATCGCCGCCTGGCGGCATGCCGGCCACGAGGTGTGCATCGTCAACACGCTTGATGCTGCCGTTGAGAGCGGCGCGCAGGTTGTGCTCCTCTGTAATCCGAACAATCCGACCGCAACGCATTATCCGCCCACTGCGCTACTCGCCGCTGCCGCACGTTTGAATCAACGCGAAGGCTGGTTGCTCGTAGACGAAGCTTATGGTGATGTCTATCCGGAATCCAGTGTCACGCCTGTAGCGGGAACCGATGCCGCACCCCGGTTGGTGACGTTCCGATCGCTGGGTAAGTTTTTTGGTCTGGCCGGAGCCCGTGTCGGTTTTGTTTTTGCCAACCAGCTACTGCGGCAGCGTCTGGCCGACGCACTGGGCCCGTGGGCCATCAGTGGACCTGCCCGATGGGCTGCGCAAGCTGCGCTGGCAAACACGACCTGGCAGCGCAACCAGATCACCCATATTCGTGATGCGGGCATCCGTCTGAAATTGCTGATCACCCATACCATCCGCCCCGAGGCGCCGGTAAAATCAACGGGCCTATTCAGCACCTTGCAGCTGGCCGATGCGGCAGGGCTGTTCGAGCATTTGGCCCGGCAGGGGATTCTGGTTCGACTGTTTCGCGACGAATCCCTGATCCGGATCGGTATCGCGGCAGATCATGAATGGAAGCGCCTGGAGCTCGCGCTGAATAGCTGGTCCACCGGCACATAAACTCATCACCCTTCAGAGAACACTATGACCCAAGAACAAGACAACGGCCGCAACGAACGGCATCAACAGCGCATGGTGCGAAAAAAAGATGTTGTTGACGAAAAAATCGCTGCAGCCCAGGCAGAAAAAGGCCTGTTGCTCATTCACACCGGCAATGGCAAAGGCAAGTCTTCTTCGGCATTCGGCGTACTGGCGCGTGCGATTGGCCATGGGTTGAAATGTGCCGTGATCCAGTTTGTTAAAAGCCGATCCGATTCGGGTGAAGAAGCCTTCTTTCGGCAGTTCCCCGAACAGGTGTCATGGCAGGTCAAGGGCGAAGGCTTTACCTGGGAAACCCAGGATCGGGAGCGCGATAAGCGCGCTGCCGAAGTCGCCTGGGCGGAAGCCTGCAAACAGCTCTCCGATCCGGCGATTAATCTGGTGATCCTTGATGAGTTTACCTACGCCTTCAAATTTGGCTGGCTGGAACTGGATCCCGTCATTGAAGTATTGCAGAAGCGCCCACCCATGCAGCATGTCATTATCACTGGCCGTGCTGCACCGCCTGCGCTTATCGAGATTGCCGACACGGTCACCGAAATGGGCATGGTCAAACATGCCTTCCAGCAGGGCATTAAAGCCATGCCGGGCGTTGAGTTCTAGAGGTCGTGATGACAACGGTGCAATGCCCTGCGCTTTTAATTGCCGCACCAGCTTCCGGTCAGGGCAAGACCATGATCACGGCTGCTTTGGCCCGTCTTCACCGTCGGCAAGGCCGCCGTGTCAAGGTCTTCAAGTGCGGTCCCGATTTTCTGGATCCGCAGATTCACGCCATTGCCAGTGACGCACCTTGTGAAAACCTGGATTTCCGGATGGGCGGTGAAGCCGATGTCGCCTGGCGATTGGCCCGTGCGGCACAGGAGAATGATGTCATTCTGATCGAAGGCGTGATGGGATTGTTTGATGGTGATCCCTCTGCCGCGGATTTGGCCCGCCGTTACAATCTGCCGATTCTCGTCGTGATCGATGGCAGTGCCATGGCCGCCTCTTTTGGCGCCATTGCCTTAGGCATGAAAACCTATCAACCCGATACCCGGGTCGTTGGTGCATTGGCGAACTGCGTGGGTTCGGCCTATCACGCACAGCTGCTGGAAAAAAGTCTGCCTGAAGGGATTGCCTGGTTTGGCGCCGTCCCCCGTAATAACGAATCGGCTTTGCCCGAGCGACACCTCGGATTGTTACCGGCCGCAGAAATTGCCGATCTGTCGCAACGCATTGATCGACTGGCTGACCGGATTGCCGAAACAGCTGCAGCTGAATTGCCGCCGGTGGCGACGTTTCCTGATGTTGCGGCCCCGGTCTTCGCCCCCGTCTTACAGGGCAAAACCATTGCCATCGCGCGCGATGCCGCATTCTGTTTTGCCTATCCCGCCAATCTGGAATGTCTGCGGGCGCTGGGTGCGACGCTGTCTTTTTTCTCGCCGCTGCAGGATGCCGAGCTCCCCGTGTGTGATGCCGTCTGGTTACCAGGCGGCTACCCGGAGTTACATCCGGAGGCCTTGGCTGTAAACGTTTCGATGATTGCCAGCCTCAAGGCGCATATTGATGCTGGCAAGCCGGCATTGGCCGAATGCGGCGGCATGATTGCTTTGGCTGAACGCCTTGTTGATACCGACGGCATAGCACACCCGCTGATGGGTATTTTGCCGGGTGTCGTCCAGATGCAGAAAAAGCTGGCCGCTCTGGGCATGCAATCGCTGTCGTTGTCGAGCGGCAAACTAGGTGGTCATACGTTTCACTATTCCACCTTTGATTGTCCGTTGACACCGATCACCCATACACAGGATGCGCACCAGCGGCAAAGTGAAGCGGTGTATCAGGTCAACAGGCTCACGGCGACGTACTTTCATGCTTACTTTCCCAGCGCGCCAGAGACCGTGGCGGCGCTGCTGACCTGATGAGCAATTTCAGCCTGCCTGTACTGACACTCATGGTGTTGGTGGCCTGTGCGCTGGATCGCCTGTTGGGTGAACCGACCCGTTTTCATCCATTGGTGGGTTTCGGCCATTTCGCAGCACGCTGTGAAAAGCGCTTTAACCAACCTGATCTATCACCGCATCCTGCCCGTTGGCGCGGACTGCTCTGCTGGAGCGCTCTCGTGTTGCTACCTACGCTGGCGATTGGCATGACACTACCGCTGCTCCATGGCTTGACCGAGATTGTGCTCAGCATTGTTATTTTGTATCTGACGATTGGCGGCCGTTCTTTGCAGGAGCATGCCGCTCGTGTGCAAGCCGATCTGGAATCGGGAGATCTCGCGGCCGGACGCATGCATGTGAGTTGGCTGGTGTCGGGAGATACCTCAAGCCTTGATCACAGTTGGGTCAGCAAAGCCTGTATCGAATCAGTCCTTGAAAATGGCAACGATGCATTATTCGCGCCGATCTTCTGGTTCTGCCTGCTCGGGCCAGCCGGCGCACTGATGTATCGCCTGGCCAACACGCTCGACGCTATGTGGGGTTACCGTACACCCCGATTCCTGAATTTCGGTCGTGCCGCTGCCCGGCTCGATGACTTGCTGAACTATGTGCCGGCAAGATTGACGGCGCTGGCGTATGCCCTTGCCGGTCAGACCCATTCAGCATGGCAATGCTGGCAAGCTCAGGCGCCTCAGTGGGATAGCCCCAATGCCGGACCGGTTATGGCTGCTGGCGCAGGCGCGCTTGAGGTTCTGCTCGGTGGTGCCGCAGACTATCATGGTGCGACGGAACACCGCCCGCTACTGGGCTGCGGCAACGCTCCTGAGAGCGCTGATATTGGGCGGGCTCAACAGTTACAACGCAAAGCACTGGGGCTCTGGTTGGTCGCACTCGCGCTGGCTGCACTCCCTTTTCTAATCTTCTAGAATGGATGCCATGGATACACCTCATATGCGCTGCCGCAGTGCTTTAATTGTTGCGCTGATCGGGTTTTCTGGCTTACTTATGGCCGCACCGGTAAGCGTGAAAGATGATCTGGGTAACACCGTGACGTTGCAGGCGCCGGCCAGTCGCATCGTAACGCTATCACCATCGGTCGTTGAGCTGACTTATGCCGCCGGCGCTGGTGACAAAATCGTTGCCACGGTGGAATATAGTGACTTCCCGGCTTCGGCGCTGAAAATTCCGCGAGTGGGCGGACATTCCAAAATTAATCTGGAAGCTGTGGTTGCAGCGAAACCAGATCTGGTCATTGCCTGGGAGTCCGGTAACTCACCCACGGCGCTGGAGAAGCTGCGCCAGATGGGGACACCGATCTTCATGTCACAGCCGCACAAGATGACGGACATACCCGGTGAAATCGAACGTATCGGTGTCTTGACCGGCACAGAAGCCATCGCTAAAAAATCCGCAGTGGATTTTCGTCAACGGTATCAGGCATTGGCCAGCAAATACAGCAAACGATCTCCGGTAACCGTGTTTTATCAGGTCTGGCAAAATCCGCTCATCACGATTGGCGGGCAACAGATCATGTCGGACGCGATCACTCTGTGTCGTGGCGAGAATATCTTTGGCGCACTCAAGCCGCTGGCGCCGCGTGTCAGTTTCGAGGCGGTTATTGCTGCCAATCCCGAAGCGATTGTTACTTCAGGCATGGCCGACCAGAATCCGGAAATGCTGGATGCCTGGAAAAAGTGGCCCAGTCTGACAGCAACCCAGCGCAACAATTTTTTCTTTGTGCAGTCCGATCTCATGAACCGCAGCGGCCCCCGTATTCTTGAAGGCACGAAAATCCTCTGTGAAGCGCTGCAAACGGCTCGCGATCATCGACCCAAGCGCGAGGCAAAACCTTGATCATGCCCAGGCTGCGTCAGGAATTGATCGCCTTTCTTGGCGCCATTCGATTCTTTACACGTATCCCGGTGTCAGATCGGGTGCCGCATTCTACGGCAGGCCTGAATGATTCGGCCCGCTATTTTCCGGCGGTAGGCATTCTGGTTGGGTTGATGAGTGCACTGGTGTTCGGTGTTGCCTGCTGGCTTTTTCCATCGTCCGTGGCTGTCCTGTTAGCCATGCTGACCAGCATCTATCTGACAGGCGCGTTTCATGAAGACGGTCTATCCGACATGACCGACGGCCTGGGTGGCGGCTGGGAAAAGATGCGTATCCTCGAGATCATGAAAGATTCGCGGGTCGGTAGTTACGGCGTCGTTGCCATCACGATGGTGCTGCTCGGTAAATATGTGCTGCTCACTGCGTTTGATCCCATGTGGGTGCCGCTGCTGCTGATTACCGGGCATGCATTCTCCCGATATTGCTCGGTGCTGATTATGGCTGGGATGAATTATGTGCGCGAAGATGCACTGAGCAAATCCAAGCCATTGGCCACACGGCTTTCACGCAACGCATTACTGGTCGCTTCACTATTCGGTATTGCGCCCATGTTGCTCTTGCCTGGTCTGGCGGCGCTGTGCGGCATACTGGCCGGTCTGCTGGTCACAGCCTGGTTAGGCCGGAAGCTACAGAAATGGCTGGGTGGTTATACCGGAGATTGTCTGGGTGCCGCCCAGCAACTGAGCGAGCTTGCCTTCTATCTGGGAGCGCTGGCAGTGTTAGCGCCATAATTCCTCCCCGAATTTGTGTCCGACCCGTATTAGCTTTAGGCCGGCACGAACCAGCGCTGCATTTCGCCCCGCGTATCGGCACAATCAATCTGTACCAGCGGGTAACCATAAAGGCGAGAGAGGTTTTCTGCAGTCAGCACACGCGTCGCCGAGCCATACTGCCATTCACCTTCACCATAGAGCAGGAGCGCCGAGTCACAGTAACGATGGGCCAGACCAGGCTCGTGTAGCACCATCATGCAACTGATTCGTTCGCTGCGGGATCGTTGCCGCATGAGATTCAGGACCTCGATCTGATGATTTAGATCCAGGTGCGCTAACGGTTCATCCATGAAATAAAGCGTCGGGTTCTGCGTCAGAATCGTAGCGACTGCGACACGTTGCCGCTCGCCACCAGACAGCGTGAGCACATCGCGATCTGCGAAATCTGCCAGACCGACCGCGGTCAGCGAGGCCATCGCTAATGCGTGGTCCTTGGTGGACTCCCAGGCCCAGCGGTTCAAATGTGGGTGCCGTCCCGAAATGACGGTTTCCAACACCGTGGCACTAAATTGATCCTGTTGTTTCTGGGCTAGCCAGCCCCGCCAACAGGCGGCCGCACGATCTCCCCAATCGGCATAGCTTTTACCGCCAAGCAGGATGTCGCCCTGTAGTTCACCGCGAGGCAAGCCTGCCAGGCAGGATAACAGTGTGGATTTGCCAACACCGTTGCGCCCGAGAATGGCTATCATCTCGCCGGGATAGGTCTCGAATGACAGATCCTGACAGACGTGAGTGTCGCCAACGCGCAACCCCACCGAGGCAACCTGCAACAGCGCCTTGAGTGCATCAACCGATTGATGGGTCGTCATTGGTAGCGTGTCCGGTTAAGCAGATACAAAAACACGGGAACACCAATCAGCGCCGTCACGACACCCACCGGCAACTGCTGCGGCGCAATAAGTAAACGTGCCAGCGTATCGGCCAGTACCAGAAAGATGCCACCTGCCAGCATGGACGTTGGGAGCAGGATACGTTGATCATTGCCGACAAGCATTCGTGTCAGGTGCGGAATCACCAGGCCGACAAAGCCCACTGAGCCTGCCGTTGTGACCGACACCGCTGTCGCCATGGAGGCCAGCAGATAAACGGCAATGCGGACAAAGCTGACGGAAACCCCCAGCGCTTTGGCTGTGTCGTTGCCGCGAATCAGCACATTCAGATCACGTGCTAACGGTGCCGTCAGCAAACCAATGACGACCAGTCCCGCCAACGCATAGGTCGGATTGACGCCCTGAGAAAAATCTCCCATGAGCCAAAACAGCATACCGCGCAAGCGTTCTTCGGGCGCAATAGACAGCAACAGCGTAATCAGCGCGCCGCAACCAGCGGCCACCATTACGCCGGTGAGCAGGAGCCGCGTTTGTGTCCAGCTGCCGTCACCATGCGCCAGACCAAACACAATCAGAATAGCTAGCAGCGCCCCGGTAAAAGCAAAGCCATTAAGCCCGGCGACACCCAGACCAAAAAAAATCGCGAGCAGCGCGCCGACCCCGGCACCACCGGAAATGCCCAGGATGTACGGGTCTGCCAGCGGGTTGCGCAACAGTACCTGCATCAGCGCACCAGCCAGGGCCAGTAACCCGCCGCAACCAAAAGCTGCCAGCGTACGCGGTAGTCGTAAATCCCGAATGACGGCGGCCGATGGCGCATCTGGATCCATCAATCCAATCACCACGTCGGCAAAAGACATCTTCACGCTCCCCACCGACAATCCGATCGCAATCGCCCCCAGCGCCAGAAGCGCTAGAGCAATAAATACCAGTAGCAGTCGTCGTGGGGAGGTCATGTGTCAAGTTTAGCGTTGATCGAAGCGGAGGCCGACGAATACGTTGGACCCCGGTGTCGTGTAGTTCTGAACGGTTTGGTACTGCTTGTCAAAAATATTATTCAAACGGGCAAACAATGACACATCTTTGTAGAGCTTGACGTTGCCATACAGATTAAACACTGTGTAACCCCCTACGGTCGCATTTGGTGTGGTACCTGTTTGTTGCGGCCCTTGAACCTGCATTTGGCCACCCAGCTTCCAGTCTGTTACAGCTTTTTCAATGGTGAGACTGCCAAAGCCCTGTGGGTGGTAGGCTAACCAGGCACCGGTATCGGCATTGAGTGGGTTCTGATAATCGACACTACCGTTAACATTCAAGCCCATGATGTTGCCATCATACGTTGTGGTGACACCCTGGATCACCGCCCGCCCGACGTTGGCGTACTTGTAGGTTTTTCCTAAACTCGCGGATGAGCCTTGGTACTGATACTGAACCAGATTTGTGATGTCGTTGTAGTAATAAATTACACCTGCGGCATGCTTGCCATCGTCATAGCGAAGTCCGGCTTCTGTGTTCTGAGATTTGGTCGGTTGCAGATTCGAATTTGATTGATAAGTCGTTTTATTGCTACCTGTGCCAGAGGTGGAATCAGGGTAATAAAGGTTGTTGAAGGTGGGGGCTTGGAATCCGGTGCCCCAAGACGCTGTTGCTCGCACGGTCGGCACGAGAAAGTAACCATAGCCCACGGACCCCGTGGTGGCGTTTCCATACTGGCTATTACTATCGTTGCGTACGTTCGCTTGTAGTAAATGGTCTTGAACTGTAGCGTTCCAGCCACCCTGAACCGAATTCACGTTTCTGGAGGTCAATGTGTATGCGGTGGAAGACACAACGGACTGGTTTAGAAACTCATAAGCCAACATGGCGTTACCTACTGGTAACTTAATGTCGTTTTGCCACTGTGCTTGTTTTTGAGTTGTGTTGAAGTAGTTCTGACTATTGCTAGCGTACCAAGTTCGGCTGTTGTCCTGAGCGCTGCCAAAACGAAGCAGGCTGGACCAATCATCAACGATTCGGTTGCGGGAATAAACCGATAGTACGTTCATCGATTCGAGAATGGTCGCCATTTTAGTGCTTGTGTCTGTATAGGCGTTTTGTCCATTTCCCCACAAGGCTTTCACGCCAAGCTCTTGGCCTGGAGCAACGGTATACGCAAAGTTCCCTGAACCGCTGGTGTTGGTATACGAGGCTGGATTAGGATTGTAACCACTGTAGCCTTGAACACGTGTTGGAAAGCTGACAGAGTGCGTGTTAGCACCATAAATGCTGTAGCTAAGACCGTTTTCAGAGCCTTCAACGCCGACAGTTTCGGATGTGGTGTTGTAGGTGCCGTAACCTGCGTCAGCGTAGAATTTGGTTGGGCCTTCACCTTTGCGCGTAAAAAGCTGGATGACGCCGCCGATGGCATCAGAGCCATATGAGGATGAGGTGGGTCCACGCACGACTTCCATGCGTCCAATTTGCGGCATCGGGATATAGGCCCAGGGTGGTGCACCGGATGTTGCTGAATTTAATCTGAGGCCATCTACGAGCAGAATCGTCTGAGCATTTGTGCCACCACGAATCTGAACATTGGTTGTTGTGCCGAGACCGCCATTCGAGCGCACAGTGATGCCCGGGGTGTTAGCCAAGATATCGGTGATTGGCTCAGCCGGACTGTAATCCCGGATTTGCTCCTGGTCGACGACCGTGACATCCGAAATCAGCTGGTTGTAACGCGTTGGGATACGCGTTGCCGTCACCACGATGGGATCAGCTGGCCCAGCTATTTGCTCGGGTGTTTCTTGTGCAATCGCAGAAAAGGCGAGCGAAGCAATGGCGCCGGCCACGATGGATCGGGAAAAGCCCGGGGTATGGATAACAGACATGACATCTCCTGGCGCGAATGCGCCAAAGCTCGAACAAGCGTCCCCGCAGGTTCAAAGCAAACAAAAACTGAAAGGAGAGGTCAGATGGCTGCAGGCAGCGATCAGAGCCGCTCACCCGCAGCACGAATGTCCGATAGGCCGGTCTCCGGGCTCGCGCGGGGTAGGGTAATCCCTACCGAACGTACCGCCTTCCCAGACCCGAAAGTCCAGTGGCTTGAGGTACGACACAGCGCTTACCGTTGCGGGGGCAGCACCGGGTTGGCAATAAATGCGTCACCGGTTTCCCGTTTCACCCCGAGGCAGTTCAACTGCGACGGGGCACCGATCGGAAGGTTCATCTCGTACAAGATGAACGCGGCGGATTGTATCATCAATCTAGCAATCGTTTAAAAATCATCGGCTTAATATAAATATGGTTGACCCTTCGCCGTCGGCATCCTATAGTGCGCGGCATGGATAGCCATCTTTCTCTGCTGGATCAGAAGCTGACCCAGCTCATTTCGCTGCTCGAGCAATCGCGCGAACAAAACAACCAGCTCCGGGGTAACCTGGAGGCGGCCGAGGCGCGCTGCCAACAGCTCGAGTCCCAAATGGACAGCGCTCGCAACAAGCTTGAGCAGGTGGTGTCGCACCTGCCTGAATCGGTGAATCTGTGATGACAACGCCCAATCATCTGGACATTACGCTGTTCGGACGGGAATACCGTCTGGCCTGCCCGCCCGAGCAACAAGAAGCGCTGCGCCAGGCGGTTGCCCTGGTCGATGGCAAAATGCAGGAAGTGGCCAGCAAAGGCCGGCAGGTGTCTGCCGAGCGTGCTGCCCTCATGTCGGCCATCTCTCTGGCGCACGAGCTGCTTGAAGCGCGTACTCAGGGCGGTCGTAGTGGTGCACCCAGCGTTGACAATGGCGCTGCCCGGCGTACAGTGGACGACATGGTCCAGCGCGCCACGGCGGCCATTGAGACACACCAGAATGCGCTGTTCTAGTCGCTGTCGAGTTTCACGCTCTTTCTCTATGCCCCTTGCGGCGTTGGTGATGCCCAGCGTTGCTTGAACCAATGCTTATAGCAATGGTCGCTGGCTCCGATACCGCTGTTGTGATCGCCCCGTGTGGGCGAACCTGATGCGGCACGTCAGCGGCCTCACTGAACCCAGGTTCAGAGTCACCTAGGTATTGCTACGTTCGCGGGGGGCGCCCTCATCCATTTGCTTCTGTATGGCGTGCTGACCGGCCAATAAGTGTGCGCGCATGGCAGCATCCGCCCCTTCGGCATCCCGATCCAGCATCGCTGCTAGAATCAGACGATGTTCGGCCAGTGATGAATCCAGACGGCCAACACGAGACAGCGAGTTCAGGCGCGACAGTTTCAGCACTTTGCGCAGATCATTGATGATCTGAATCAACCAGCGATTGCCCGCCATTTCTTGCACCAGTCGGTGAAACTCCTGGTTGACCTCGAAAAACTGGCGAATTTCTCCGGCCTGCGCCGCTTGCTCCAATGCATCGTGACACTGCTGGAGTTGTGCTGCAGCGGTGTCGCTCAGCTTGCGGGTAGCCTCATAAGCACAGCGACCTTCCAGCATGGCCAGTACCGGATAAATTTCGGACGCATCCTCTTTGGAGATCTCGGCCACGTAGCAACCACGACGTGGTTTCAGGGTGACAAGGCCCTCGGCGGCCAGGACTTTGAGGGCTTCGCGCAGCGGCGTCCGGGAGATGCCATAACGAACAACTAACGCCTGTTCATCGATCCATTCGCCCGGTTGCAGAACATGATCAAAAATTTCTTCGCGGAGACGCCCAGCGACCTCCTGATAAAGGGCTGCAGAAACAATAGGTTGCCGAACCGCTCTGGGCGATTTTTTCGGCGATTTGGAGGATGTTGCGCCCATAATTATGAATAACGTATGATTCGGATGTATGACATGGCTGACTGCCGCTAGTCTGCCATAGTTTGCTGTTTTTACTGAAGTAGCCCTCCTTGTGGCGAGGGCGTGTTGTCTTTTGTACGACATGCTGCGCCGCAACCACCAGTTTTCGAGAGGTCCGTCATGAGCAATTCGAACAAAGCCACCCCTGAAGCCATCGAGGCTTGGAAAAAGGCCGCCGCCAAACAATCGCCGGATGGCGATCTGAGCCGCCTGGACTGGCACACCCCGGAAGGCCTGACGGTCAAACCGCTCTATACACAGCAGGATGTCGAAGGTCTGCAATACGCCGATACCCTGCCAGGCTTTGCACCGTTCCTGCGCGGCCCACAGCCCACCATGTATGCGGTAAAGCCATGGACCATCCGCCAGTACGCCGGCTTCTCCACCGCTGAAGCCTCTAATGCCTTTTACCGCAAGGCGCTTGCCGCCGGTGGCCAGGGCGTTTCGGTAGCATTCGACTTGGCAACGCACCGTGGTTACGACTCCGACAACGCCCGCGTGGTCGGCGACGTGGGCAAAGCTGGCGTCGCCATTGACTCCGTCGAAGACATGAAGATCCTCTTCGACCAGATCCCGCTCGACAAGATTTCGGTCTCCATGACCATGAACGGTGCTGTGCTACCGATTCTGGCCGGCTATATTGTGGCCGCGGAAGAACAGGGCGTTTCGCAGGACAAACTGTCCGGCACGATCCAGAACGACATTCTCAAAGAGTTCATGGTTCGTAACACTTATATCTATCCGCCGACCCCGTCGATGAAGATCATTTCGGATATCTTCGGTTACACGGCGCAACACATGCCGAAGTTCAACTCGATTTCGATCTCGGGTTATCACATCCAGGAAGCCGGTGCGAACCAGGCGATTGAGCTGGCCTTCACGCTGGCCGATGGTCGCGAGTATGTGCGTACCGGTATCGCCTCGGGCCTCGACGTCGACGCCTTCGCTGGCCGTCTGTCGTTCTTCTGGGCCGTGGGCATGAATTTCTATCTGGAAATTGCCAAGATGCGCGCCGCACGTCTGCTCTGGCACCGGATCATGTCGGAGTTCAACCCGAAGAGCACCAAGTCGCTGATGCTGCGTACTCATTCGCAGACATCGGGCTGGTCTCTGACCGAGCAAGACCCGTACAACAACGTAGTGCGCACCACGATCGAAGCCATGGCAGCCGTGTTCGGCGGCACCCAGTCGCTGCACACCAATGCACTCGACGAAGCCATTGCACTGCCGACCGAATTCTCGGCACGTATCGCCCGCAACACGCAACTGATCATCCAGGAAGAAACCCACATCACGAACGTGATCGATCCATGGGCCGGCTCCTACATGATGGAAAAGCTCACGCAGGACATGGCCGACAAGGCCTGGAGCATCATCGAAGAAATCGAAGCCATGGGTGGCATGACAAAAGCCGTGGAATCGGGCTGGGCCAAGATGCAGGTTGAAACCTGTGCCGCTGACAAACAAGCGCGTATTGACTCGGGTAAAGACGTCATTGTGGGCGTGAACAAATACAAGCTGGCCAAGGAAGACGAGATCGACATTCTCGACATCGACAACCACGCTGTCCGTGAAGCCCAGGTTGCTCGCCTGCAGAAGATCCGCGCCACACGCGACAGCGTTGCCGTCGAAGCCGCGCTGAATGCCCTCACGGAATCGGCCAAGTCTGGCCAGGGCAACTTGCTCGACCTCACGGTTAAAGCTATCCGCCTGCGTGCCACGGTCGGCGAAGTATCCGATGCGCTGGAAAAGGTCTTCGGCCGTTTCCGTGCCAACAACCAAACAATTTCTGGTGTGTACGGAGGCGTTGTGCAAGGTCAGGAAAGCTGGGAAGAGATCAAACAGGACATCGAGAAGTTCGTTCAGGAACAGGGCCGTCGTCCACGCATCATGATTGCCAAGCTGGGCCAGGATGGTCACGACCGCGGCGCCAAAGTCGTGGCAACCGCCTTTGCCGACCTCGGTTTCGACATCGATATGGGCCCGCTCTTCCAGACACCGGAAGAAGCCGCTCGTCAGGCCATTGAAAACGATGTCCACGCAATTGGCGTTTCGTCACTCGCCGCTGGCCACAAAACGCTGCTGCCAACCCTAGTGAACGCTCTGAAGGCGCAAGGCTCAGATGACATCATCGTCTTCGCTGGCGGCGTGATTCCGGCACAAGACTATGACACCCTGTACAAGGCGGGCGCCAAGGCCATCTTCGGCCCAGGCACGCGCATTGAGGATTCGGCCCGCACCGTGTTGGCCGAAATTCGCAAAGCACTAGCCAAGTAAGCCCAGCAGACTGCACCAAGCATGAACGCGATGCGACCGGAAGAAGTCACGCTGCTCACCGAAGCCGATCAGGCTTTGGTAGCGGGCGTGCTCGCCGGGCAACGTCGTGCGCTGGCCAAATCCATTACGCTCATTGAATCAACGCGTGAGGATCATCAGATCCGTGCCCAACAGGTACTGAACGCGTTATTGCCAAGTACCGGCAACGCTATCCGTATTGGCATCTCCGGTGTGCCGGGTGCCGGCAAATCAACCTTCATCGAAGCACTCGGTATGTGGCTCATCAAGCAGGGCCACAAACTCGCGGTGCTGGCGGTAGACCCCTCATCAAGTGTTTCCGGTGGCTCTATCCTTGGCGACAAGACTCGCATGGAGCAGCTGTCGATGCGGGAAGAAGCCTTCATCCGCCCGAGCCCGTCTTCCGGTTCGCTCGGCGGCGTCGCCGAAAAGACCCGTGAAGCCATGCTGCTCTGCGAAGCCTCCGGCTACGATGTCATCATCGTTGAAACCGTCGGCGTCGGCCAATCTGAAACCACGGTTGCCGGCATGGTCGATATGTTCTGCCTACTGCAACTACCCAACGCGGGCGATGATCTGCAAGCCATTAAAAAGGGTATTGTGGAAATCGCCGACCTGGTGGTCATCAACAAGGCTGACATCGACCCACGCGCAGCGGCGGTAACCGCCGCCCAGTGGAAAAATGCGCTCGGCATGCTGCGCCCGACTAGCCCAAACTGGCAGCCACCAGTCATTGCACTCAGTGCCCTGCACCATGACGGCATCGAAAAATTCTGGGAAGCCATCGAAAAATACCGCACGGCATTGGTGCCGACCGGAGAATTCGAAGCACGTCGCCGCCATCAGGCCCAGGCCTGGATGTGGAGTCTGATCGACTCTGGCTTGCGCCGTGCCTTCCATGCCAATCCCAGCGTGCTCACCAATCTGCCGGCTATTCGTCAGGCGGTCGATGACGCACGTCAGACGCCGGCCTCGGCCGCCCGTCAGTTACTGGGTGCCTTTTTAGGCACAACGCTTGCTCAAACATCGCCTATGACCCCCGGTCTAGGCTCGTAATTCCGGATATCACCTAAGGAGTCCCACTATGCAAGACATCATCCATCAGCTCGAACAGAAGCGCGAACAGGCGCGTCTGGGCGGCGGTCAGAAGCGCATCGATGCGCAACACGCCAAGGGCAAACTGACGGCCCGTGAGCGTATCGAACTGTTCCTGGATCCGGAGTCCTTCGAAGAGTGGGATATGTTCAAAGAACACCGTTGCACCGACTTCGGCATGGAGCAACAATCGCTGCCGGGCGACGGTGTCGTCACCGGTTAAGGTACCGTCAACGGCCGTCTGGTGTTTGTGTTCTCGCAAGATTTCACCGTATTGGGCGGTTCGCTGTCTGAAACGCACGCCGAGAAGATCTGCAAGATCATGGATCAAGCCATGAAGGTTGGCGCGCCCGTCATCGGCCTCAATGACTCCGGCGGTGCCCGTATTCAGGAAGGCGTAGCTGCCTTGGGTGGCTACGCTGACGTATTCCAGCGCAATGTGATGGCCTCAGGTGTTGTGCCACAGATCTCCATGATCATGGGCCCCTGTGCCGGTGGTGCCGTTTACTCCCCATCAATGACCGACTTCATTTTCATGGTCAAGGACAGCTCGTACATGTTTGTGACCGGTCCGGACGTTGTGAAGACCGTGACGCATGAAGAAGTGACCGCCGAAGAGCTGGGCGGTGCCGTTACCCACACCAGTAAGTCTGGTGTCGCTGATCTGGCTTTTGAAAATGACGTCGAGGCACTGATGATGCTGCGCCGTCTGATCAATTTCCTGCCATCGAGCAATAAGGAAAAACCGCCGGTGCAACCAACGCTCGATAGCGCTGACCGTCTGGACTTCTCGCTCGACACGCTGGTGCCGGCCAACCCGAACCAGCCGTACGACATGAAGGAACTGATCATCAAGACCGTTGATGACTGCGACTTCTTCGAAATTCAACCGGACTACGCCAAGAACATCATCGTCGGTTTCGGCCGCATGGAAGGTCGCACGGTTGGTATCGTCGCCAACCAGCCGCTGGTGCTGGCCGGCTGTTTGGATATCAAGTCATCCATCAAGGCCGCCCGTTTTGTGCGCTTCTGTGACGCCTTCAATATTCCGGTTGTTACCTTTGTCGATGTCCCGGGTTTCATGCCGGGTACCTCGCAGGAATACGGCGGCATCATCAAGCATGGTGCCAAGCTGCTCTATGCGTACGCCGAATGTACCGTGCCGAAAGTCACTGTCATTACCCGTAAGGCTTACGGTGGTGCCTACGATGTGATGAGCTCGAAGCATCTGCGTGGCGACGTCAACTTTGCCTGGCCATCGGCTGAAATCGCCGTGATGGGTCCGAAGGGCGCCGTGGAAATCATCTTCCGCGAAGAAAAGAACGACCCTGCCAAACTGGCCGAGCGCGAAGCCGAATACAAGTCCAAGTTTGCTAACCCGTTTGTGGCCGGTGCGCGTGGTTTCATCGACGACGTCATCATGCCGAACGAAACCCGCAAGCGCATCTGCCGCTCGCTCGCCATGCTCAAAGACAAAGACATCACTAATCCGTGGCGCAAGCACGGCAACATTCCGCTTTGATCGCCCCGGGAGATAAAACATGTTCAAGAAAATCCTGATTGCCAACCGCGGTGAAATCGCCTGCCGCGTTATCAAGACAGCCCGTAAGATGGGCATCAAGACCGTTGCCGTGTATTCCGAAGCCGGTGCTTCGGCACGCCACGTCGAGCTGGCTGACGAAGCCGTTTGTATTGGCCCGGCCGCCTCGAAAGAGTCGTACTTGGTCATCGACAAGATTATCGCCGCCTGCAAGCAGACCGGTGCCGAAGCCGTGCACCCAGGCTACGGCTTCCTCTCGGAAAACGCCGAATTCGGTAAGCAGCTCGAAGCCAACGGTATCGTCTTCATCGGCCCGAAGGTTTATGCCCTCGAATCGATGGGGGATAAGATCGCCTCGAAGAAGTTGGCGAACGAAGCCAAGGTCAACACCATTCCGGGTTACAACGATCCGATCGATACGCCGGAACAGGCGGTCGAAATCGCCAAGGGCATCGGTTACCCGGTGATGATCAAGGCCTCGGCCGGTGGTGGCGGTAAGGGCTTGCGCGTTGCCTTCGACGACAAGGAAGCCTACGAAGGTTTCGCTTCGTGCAAGAACGAAGCCAAAAACGCCTTCGGCGATGACCGTGTCTTCATCGAGAAGTTTGTCGAAGAACCACGCCACATCGAAATCCAGGTGCTGGGTGACTCGCACGGCAACGTCGTTTACCTGAACGAACGTGATTGTTCGATTCAGCGCCGTCACCAGAAGGTGATCGAAGAGGCACCATCGCCCTTCATCGACCCGGCCACCCGTAAAGCCATGGGTGAACAGGCGGTTGCGCTGGCCAAGGCCGTGCAATACCAGTCGGCCGGTACCGTCGAGTTTGTGGTCGGCAAGGACAAGTCGTTCTACTTCCTCGAAATGAACACGCGTCTGCAGGTGGAACACCCCGTCACCGAACTGATCACCGGCCTCGACCTCGTTGAGCAGATGATTCGTGTGGCCGCCGGCGAAAAATTGTCGTTCAAGCAGGAGGACGTTCAGCTCAATGGTTGGTCGATGGAATGCCGTATTAACGCCGAAGACCCATTCCGCGGCTTCCTGCCGTCGACCGGTCGTCTGGTGAAATTTGCACCGCCGGAAGAAGTGCCGGGCCAGGTACGCGTCGATACCGGCGTTTACGAAGGCGGCGAGATCTCGATGTATTACGACTCGATGATCGCCAAGCTGATCGTGCATGGTGCGACCCGTGAACAGGCCATCGAGCGTATGCGCGATGCCCTGAACAGCTTCGTTATCCGCGGCATCTCGTCCAACATCCCGTTCCAGGCAGCGCTGATGCAGCATCCACGCTTTCAATCGGGCAACTTCACCACGGCCTTCATCGCGGAAGAGTATCCGAAAGGCTTTAACGCCAGCGATGTACCGCACGATGATCCGGCATTGCTGATGTCGGTGGCTGCGTTTGTTCACCGTCGCTATATCGACCGCGCTGCCAAGGTTACCGGTCAGTTGCCGGGCCACGAACTGCAAGTGGGCGATAATTGGGTCGTCATCCGCAATGGCGAACAGCACCTGGTGACCGTGATGCCGGCCGAAGGCGGTTATGACGTCGTTTATAAGGGCGAAACCCTGAAGCTACGTTCGGATTGGAAACTGGGTCAATCGCTGTTCACCGGCACCGTGAATGGCGAACCGTTCACCATGCAGGTAGAGCGCCATAAGCTGGCCTATCGTCTGTTCCACTGGGGTACCCAGGCGGACCTGACCGTGCTGCGTGCCCGTGCTGCCGAACTGCTGGCACTGATGCCGGAGAAACAGGCACCAGACATGTCGAAGTTCCTGCTGTCGCCAATGCCAGGTCTGCTGCGTGAAGTGGCGGTCACCTTAGGCCAGGACGTTAAGGCTGGTGAAAAGCTGGCCGTGATCGAAGCCATGAAGATGGAAAACATCCTCAAGGCCGAACAGGACGGTAAGGTGAAGAAGATCTCGGCCGCTGCTGGCGAATCGCTGTCGGTGGATCAGATCATCATCGAGTTCGAATGATCTAACTCCGCTTCAACAAAAAGCCCGGCTTAGGCCGGGCTTTTTGTTGCTTGTGGATTATCAGTTAGCCTGCCAGTTTGGCAAACGCATCAATCACTTCCTGCGGTGCCTGGACCAGCTCGATCAGCACGCCTTCGCCCGCGATCGGAAACTCATCATTGGCTTTGGGGTGCATGAAGGTGATGTCATAACCGGCAGCGCCTTTACGGATACCACCTGGTGCGAAACGTACACCGTTATTCGTCAGCCATTCCACGGCAACGGGTAGGTTATCAACCCACAGGCCGATATGGTTCAGTGGTGTGGCGTGCACGGCCGGCTTCTTTTCTGGATCCAGTGGCTGCATCAGATCCACTTCCACCTTGAACGGGCCTTTGCCCATGGCGGTAATGTCTTCATCCACGTTCTCACGTTCGGAAACAAAGTTGCCGGTGATTTCCAGGCCGAGCATGTCGACCCACAGGGTACGTAGCTTTTCTTTCGACGGGCCACCAATGGCGATTTGCTGGACGCCAAGGATTTTGAAGGGACGGGTCATCGTAGTCTCCTAAAGGGGTAAAGATCAGATCAAACCGGTTGGCGCTGGCTGTAGCGATACATGGCAACGCCAGCAAGAATCATGGGCAGGCTGAGCCACTGACCCATGGAAAGGTTGCCAAACAGCAACCCGAGAAAATCATCGGGCTCACGGCCAAATTCCGCCAGGAAGCGTGCACTGCCATAGCCCATCAGGAAGACAGCCGATACGGCTGCTCGTGGGCGTGGCTTGGCGGCATACCACCAGAGCAAAACAAACAGCAGTAGGCCCTCACAGGCAAACTGATAGAGCTGAGAGGGATGGCGCGGAAAATAATCCGTGCGCGGAAAGATCATGGCCCAGGGTACATCGGTAATACGGCCAACGAGCTCACCGTTAATAAAGTTACCCATACGCCCTGCCGCAAGACCGAGCGGTACCAACGGGGCGATGAAGTCGGTGACTTCGAAGAACGTGCG
>JACCDU010471696.1_pt1 | contig 48414 bp, 50 predicted proteins | sample 7446081 | NCBI WGS metagenome assembly JACCDU01 (sample SAMN15323447, study PRJNA562643) | freshwater metagenome | isolation source: river surface water | place: USA:Blue River Watershed | collected 2017-08-17 | reverse complement strand
AGATTGGTTGGCTGGGCGGTCATCAGGTGTCCCTTCGCGAAGTGCTCCCCAGATGGCCTCTCGCCGTCTGCTAATCAAGGCATGCGTCGGACGGTCTATGGCTCTCTGTTCAATAGGCCCCTGCCGATAGCAATGCTTGGGGCGTGGCCAAGCAAGCCCCGTTCAGCTCTTCAGCCTGCCACCCGCCAGATTTCATCCTCGCAAGCCACGCGCCCTTGTCGTTCCAGATCGAGGAGATGCGCCAGTACTGAGCGGCCCGCTGCCCCGGTCAGGCGCGGATCGAGCCCCTTGTACATGGCGGCCACCATGGCGGTGATCTGATGTGGCCCAGTACCAAGCAGACGCAGGATCTGGGCCTCGCGGCTGCGGCGGTGGCCCAGCATACCGCGAACGAGTTGGCGCGGCTTTTCGACTACCGGCCCATGGGCTGGGTAATATCGGGTGTCCTCACGATCATAAAGTTTTTGCAAACTCGCCATATAGGCGCTCATGTCGCCGTCAGGCGGCGAAACCACGCTGGTTGACCAGGCCATTACATGGTCACCGGTGAACAAGGCGCCGCTCTCGACCAGACCGTAGCACAGGTGATTGCTGGTGTGACCGGGGGTGGCAACGGCCTCGATCGTCCAGTCCGGCCCACTGATCCGCTCACCATCTGCAAGCACCCGGTCTGGGGCGTAGCCGTGGTCAAAGGCTGAATCCGCGCGCGGGCCATCGTCACTCAGGCTCAATGGCGCGCAGCCAATGATTGGCGCGCCGGTAAGTGCCTTCAATGGTGCAGCAGCGGGAGAGTGGTCGCGGTGGGTATGGGTGCAGAGGATCGCCGTGACCTTCGCCTTGCCAACAGCGGCAAGAATAGCCTCAACATGGCCGGCACCATTGGTGTCCGCCCCCTTGAACGGACTGGGCTCGCTGCCGGTGCCACCATCAGCCGGGCCGGGATCGATTACCGCAACCTCGCTGCCAGCTCCGACGATGTAAGTCTGGGTTCCGCTGAAAGTGTAGGGTGACGGATTTGGGGCCAGCACCCGGCGCACCAGTGGCTCACACAGTTCTGAAAGGCCGGTGGGCCAAGGCTTAGCAGGGATATCCATAGCCCGGGGGATATGGCCCTTCGCGCACCCCTCGCCAAGCCCCTTCGCGCTCGCTAGGAAGCGGCAAAACGGAGAGGCTGGATGACTGCTATTGGCGACCTGATCCTGGTGCTTGACGCCGGCACCACTTCGACCCGCGCAATGCTGTTCACGCCGCAAGGCGTGCTGAAGGGCGTTGCCCAGGAAGAGCTGACCCAACACTACCCGCAGCCCGGCTGGGTTGAACACGATGCGGCCGAAATCTGGGACAAGACCCTGGCCTGCGCGCGGCAGGTGACGGGGGAAGCCGGGGGCGCCAAGAGGATTGCCGCGATCGGGATCACCAATCAACGCGAAACCGTTGTTGCCTGGGACAAGGTTACCGGCCAGCCGCTGCACCACGCGCTGGTTTGGCAGGATCGCCGCACCGCCGATTTTTGTGCAAGCTTGCGCGATAGCGGGCAGGAGCCGGTGGTCCAGGCAGCAACCGGGCTGCTGCTTGATCCCTATTTCTCCGGGACCAAGATGCGCTGGCTAGTCGATAACATCCCGGCCGTAGCCGGGGCCGCGGCCAGTGGTCGGCTGGCGCTGGGGACGGTCGAATCCTGGCTGACCTGGAAGCTGTCGGGCGGGGCGCATGTCACCGATGCCAGCAATGCCAGCCGCACGCTGCTGCTTCCGCTGGCGGGGGCAAGCTGGGACGAAGGTCTGTGCGAACTGCTTGGCGTGCCGCGCGCTGCCTTACCGGAAGTGACCGATAATGCCGGCCGGTTTGCGATGACCCTGCCTGAATTCCTTGGTGCTGCGATCCCCATCGCTGGATTGGTAGGTGACCAGCAAAGCGCCACAATCGGTCAGGGTTGCCTCAACCCAGGCGAGACGAAGGCGACTTATGGCACCGGGGCTTTTGTCCTGGCAAATATGGGTAGTGAAGTGCCGCGTTCTGGCCACCGACTGCTGGGTACGGTTCTTTGCCAGCTGGGCAGCGCGCGAACCTATGCGCTCGAAGGGTCTGTTTTCGTTGCAGGCAGCCTCATCAAGTGGCTGCGCGATAGCTTGGGTATTATCACTTCTGCGGCCGAAACCGCAGAGCTCGCAGGTTCGGTCCCCGATAGCGGCGGGGTGACGATCATCCCCGCACTTTCCGGCCTTGGCGCACCTCACTGGCGGCCCGAGGCGCGAGGTGTGATCATGGGAATGAGCTTCTCGACCACGCGGGCTCACGTCGCCCGTGCGGCGCTGGAGGCAATGGCGATGCAAACCGCCGATCTGGCTGCCGCCTTTGCCGCCGATGGGGCCGGCTGGACAGCCTTGCGGATAGACGGTGGAATGAGCGCCAATGACTGGATGGCGCAGGACCTGGCTGACGTACTGCGAGTACCGGTGGAGCGGCCTGAATTTGTTGAGACCACAGCGCTAGGTGCGGCCATGCTTGCTTCGGTTGGGGTCGGTATTCACAGCTCGCTGGCGGATGCGGCCAGAGCAATGCGTGGTTCGGTGCAACGGTTTATGCCCGGTGCAGAGCCAGCGGCAGAGCGGCGTATCGGCTGGGACAAGGCCTTGGGGCTGATTTGATCACTCCGCGTCCATATCAACCTGGTCTTGGTGTGGGCAGATCCTGTCTGGTCAGCGCCGCGCAGCGCGCGCCAGCCTTTCACGAAGCGCGATAATTGCGCTTGGGGCGCCGCGGTCTTGTTCGCGCCAAACGGCATCGATCCGTTTTAAACGGGCATGCAGCCGTTCGGTGGCCTGGATAAGATCCCGGGTGTCGGGATCGAGTAGGGCCAAGCGGCCAGGGTCACTCTCAGGAAAATCCGCTAGCTTGCCATACCGGTGGAGTTGAAACTCCGAGAGTTCGCCATTCAAGTAGGCGCGGTGATTGAGCAGCCAGGCAACCGAATGCATCATGCGCGTTGTTGTGCGAAGTGCTTCGCATGAGAGGGCAACTGTCGCCTCGTCTTCGTCCCCCGCCACGGCTTCCAGCCGACCAGACAGCGTAAACGCATGGCGCACCTCATCCGACAGGATAAGCGCCTCATAATAAAGAGATTCGACGATCCTTGGATTTATGTTCGCGGGCGTTGCCATCAGCCGGGCGTAACCATTCTGCCGCGGCTTTGTCACCCGCAGTTTGGGCTCATTTTATTGACCATTTCTGCACTGTCCCGGCGAGGGACGCTTTTGCCGATTGAGATCGATCAGGCGATGATGTCTGGGATCAAATAGTCTTCGAGCATCGCGATCTGATCCTTGAGGCGCAATTTGCGTTTTTTCAGGCGGGCGATCTGTAGCTGGTCGGTGCCGCCGGCGCTGGTCAGCGCATCGATCGCCGCGTCAAGGTCACGGTGTTCGATCCGCAGCATTTCCAGGCGCTTTTTCAGCTCCTCTTCGCTCACCAGTGCCTCCCTTTGCCCAATCAGGCGCGGCGCCAATTCGGGCCGCCGCAAGTGTCCGGAATGAGTACTTCGCAAGATAGGCTTATTATGCTTCCATGACAATCGCAGTGACCCCGCCGCAAGCCGAGTCGGGAACAGCGAACTCGGTCTGGGCTCTGGTCCTGCCCCTCGGGGCATACGGAGGAGTATCGCCAATGGAACAGTCGCATGTCAGTGCCTTGCAGCTTAAGCACGCCGGACTTGAGCGCCGCATCCAGGATGAATTGAACCGCCCGCTCCCTGACCTCGCGACGATCCAGCAACTCAAACGAAGAAAGCTTCGCATCAAGGAAGAGCTTGAGCATTTTTAGCGCTCGATTTCCTTGAGGCGCGCGGTCGGCGGCGGGTCGGCCAGCAATGGTCGGTAGGCCAGCCACCGTTTAGCGTGCCGTGCGGACTTTTGCCTCCGCCTAAGCAGCGCAAACGATTGCTGCGGAACGGATTTGGCAACAAATACGGTTGCACCACGCTGCGCCGTGCTTGCGTGTGGCGCAGTTTGGGCTAGCTAAGGCCTATGCCGCTTTCCGCCGCCTCGGCCGCCCGTACGATCCTGACCCGCCTGCACGATGTCATGGCGTCGCGCAGCCATGCCCAGGCCAAGCTCAACAACGTGGTCGAAGTGATCGGCGAAGGCCTCGATAGCGAGGTCTGTTCGATTTACCTGTTGCGCGAGGGGATGCTTGAACTCTTCGCGACACGCGGGCTTGCGCAAGAAGCCGTTCACGTCACCCGCATGGCTGTGGGCGAAGGGCTGGTCGGCACGATTGCCCAGAACACCGAAATGCTCAACCTGGCGGAGGCAACTGCTCATCCGGACTTTTCCTATCGCCCGGAAACGGGCGAAGAAAAGTTCCACTCCTTCGCCGGGGTGCCGATTGTGCGGCGTGAGCGCGCCGTGGGCGTGCTTTGCGTCCAGCACGCCGATCCCCGCCGCTATGAAGAGGTGGAGATCGAGGCGCTGCAGACCGTGGCCATGGTGCTGTCGGAACTGATTTCCAACGCTGGCCTGGTCGATGAGGAAGAGGCCCTGCTCAGCCCAGCGATGACCGGGCCGCAGCGGCTCGGCGGCCTGGCGCTGGTCAAGGGCCTGGCGATTGGCTCTGCCGTGTTCCACCAGCCGCGGATCACGATCGAACACGTCATGGCCGAGGATCGCGATGCCGAACTGCAGCGCGTCTATCTCGCCTTTGACAAGATGCGCGAGCAGATTGATCGGATGGCCAGCCAGGCCGAGTTCGGCGTGGGTGGTGAGCATGAGGAAGTGCTCGAGACCTACAAGATGTTCGCTTACGATGAAGGCTGGAGCCGCCGGATTATCGAGGCGATCGATTCCGGTCTGACTGCCGAGGCCGCGATCGAGCGTGTGCAGCAACGGACGCGGATGCGAATGCGGCAGATCGACGATCCGCTGCTGGCCGACCGGATGCACGACCTGGAGGACCTCTCCAACCGCCTGCTCCGGATCGTTTCGGGCCAGATGGGCACGGCCGCGACCATGGGCTTGAAGCAGGATGCAATCCTGATCGCCCGCAACCTCGGCCCGGCCGAACTGCTGGAATATGACAAGCGCCGGCTGAAAGGCGTGGTGCTTGAGGAAGGCTCGCTTACCGCGCACGTGGTGATCGTGGCGCGGGCCATGGGCATCCCCGTGTTGGGCCGGGTCCGCTCGCTGCGCGGCGCAATTCGCGATGGCGATCTGCTGCTGCTTGATGCCGATGCCGGCAATGTCACGGTGCGGCCGCAGCCGGCGGTGGTCGATGCTTTCGAGGCGCGCTTTGCCAAAAGCCGCGAACGCCAGGCCGCCTATGCCAAGCTGCGCGATGTCGAGCCGTTTACCCGCTGCGGCACCCGCATCACCGTGATGATGAATGCCGGGCTGCGCGATGACATGCCCGGTCTTTCGCTGACCGGGGCTGACGGGGTGGGGCTGTTCCGCACCGAGTTCCAATTCCTGGTTTCCGCCACCCTCCCTGCACGCGAGCGTCAAACGCGGCTCTATCGGGATGTGCTGGATTCAGCGGGTGACAAACCAGTTGTGTTCCGCACGGTCGATATCGGCGGGGACAAGGTCTTGCCCTACCTGCGCCACAACGACGGCGAACACGAAGAGAATCCGGCGATGGGCTGGCGCGCGCTGCGCGTCGCGCTGGAACGCGAAGGCCTGCTGAAGGTCCAGGCGCGCTCGCTGCTTGAGGCGGCGGCCGGGCGGACGCTTAACGTGATGTTCCCGATGGTCACCGAACCGTGGGAATTCGATGCTGCCCGTGCCGTCTTTGAAAGCCAGCGGGCTTACCTGAAGGGCCAGAAAAAGCTGCTGCCCGAAGCGATCCGCTATGGCGCGATGCTGGAGGTGCCGGCTTTGGCCGAGCAGCTCGATGTGCTGGCCCCCAAGCTTTCGTTCCTTTCGATCGGCACCAATGACCTGACCCAGTTCCTGTTCGCGGCTGATCGTGCCAACCCCAAGCTGGCCGAACGTTATGACTGGCTGAGCCCAGCGATCCTGCGCTTCCTTAAGCGGGTCATGCAGTCAGTCGCTGGCCATAACGTTGATGTGACTGTCTGCGGCGAGATGGGTGGGCGACGGCTGGAAGCGCTGGCCTTGATGGGGATTGGCATTCGCCGCCTCTCGATTACCCCGGCCAGCGTCGGGCCGATCAAGGAGTTGGTCCGCAAGGTTGATCTTGAGGAGATCGGCGCGGCGATGAACGGGTGGCTGGCTGCACCACCACGCGACCTGCGGGCAGCCCTGACCACCTGGGCGCAGGAACGCGGGATCGACTGCGATTGATCCCCGCTTCGCCGCGTACAGCTGCCGGGCCGTCGTGGGATTGGCGCAAGCCATGCAATTTTCGTTGACTTGGGTTGGCAATCGGCGAAGTTCCGGGTTGCGGGGCAAGTTCGAAAAAACGGCATGGCTTCCGGGGTTTAAATGATTGATAATGAAGAACAAGAGGTGCAACTGCCTCTGGAGGGTGCAGGGGCGCAACTGGCGCGTGCGCGTGTCGCGGCCGGTAAGTCATTGGCCGATTTGGCACAGGTGACGCGAATCTCCGAACGCCAGCTCGCAGCGATTGAGGCGGGCAATTATGCCGCCTTGCCATCGCGCGCCTATTCCATCGGTTTTGCAAGAACCTATGCCAAGGCAGTCGGCCTCGACAGCAATGCAATTGTCGCGCTTGTTCGCGAGGAGCTTGCCCAACAAGAACCAGATCACGCGCGGCGTACCGTTCCTGCGTTCGAACCAGGCGATCCAGCCCGGCTGCCTGGTCGCCGCGTTGCTTGGTTTGCGGCGCTTGGCCTGGTGCTAGTCTTGATTGTCAGTTTTCTGGCTTGGCCCAGCCTCTATTCGTCAGGTGGCACCTTGCCATCGATCCTCCCCCGCCCCAGCCCCAGCGTTACGCTGAAGCAACCAGTGCCAGTCCCGGTGCCTGCTAAAGGCCCGGTCACCTTCACCGCGACGCGGGACAAGGTTTGGGTCCGGTTTGTGGATGGCAGTGGCCGGCAGCTGCTGCAAAAGGAGCTGGCGTTCGGCGAAAGCTGGACCGTGCCCGATACGGCTGGCGCGGTTGTATTGACCACAGCCCAGCCCGATGGCCTTGCGATAACGGTTGGCGGTCGCCCGGTCCCGCCCCTTGCTGCAACTCAGCAGCTGATGCGGGATGTGCCGGTGACGGCCGCGGCCTTGCTTGACCGGGTTGATTTGGTTGCTGCCAATGCGGAGGCAACCGCGACCACGGCTCCTCCGCCGCGCCGCCCAAACAGGTCGCGTAAGGCCCCGCCAGGGGATGACAGTGCTGTTCCAGCCGTGACCCCGCCCGCAGCTACGCCGTCCCCGTTGCCTGGCAATGAGACAGTGCCTGTAACTGCGGATAGCCAAGGCTAACCGCTCGACAGGACTGATTTGAAGCGGCTATGTCGGTAAAAACACCGGTAGAAATGCCGGGCGCTTGCCGCAAATGCCGCTCGCTTGAATGGGAAAAGGCTTATGAAGACCCTTGTTGCACTGCACCGCCCCCTCTGGGCCGCATTGGCTGTGGCTCTGGCAGCGCCAGTGATCGCTCAGAGCACGGCAACCGACCCGAATGCGGAAGCCCGGGTTCGCAAGCTGGAAGCCGAAGTGCGGGCGTTGCAGCGTCAAGTCTTCCCGGGCGGAGATGGCAAGTTCTTTGCTCCGCTCGCCCAGCCAGGCCAGCCGACTGCGGCGGCCGCCGGTACGCCGGCAAGCACCCCGGTAGCTGACCTGCTGGTTCGCGTCGATGCGATTGAAGCGCAACTCGCCCGCCTTACTGCCCAGCAGGAAGAGAACGGCAATAAGCTGACCCAGCTTGAGGCAAAGGTTGCTGCTCTGACCCCGCCTGCGCCGACCGCGGTTGCCGCTGTGCCCACCGAAGCTGCGGCACCTGCCTCCACCGGTGCTGTCACCGCAACCAACGGCGCGACGACCAGTGGCAACCTTGCCGCAATGACCGGTGGGGCTTCGGCGCCTCTACCCGCAGCAGCCACTTCGACGCCGACGGCTATCGCCGCTCCCAAACCGGCTGCGCCCAAGCCAGCTGCGGTCAAGCCAGCCGCCAAGCCAGCCGTTCCCTCGGCCGCGCGGCTCGCCGCGATCAAGGCCATCGAGAAGCCCAAGACCGACGATGCCGGGGATGACGAATATTCTTATGGCTTCCGCCTGTGGGAAGCGAAGTTCTATCCCGAGGCGCAGCAGCAGCTGAAGCTGTTCCTTGAAAAGTACCCGCGGCATACCCGCCGTTCGTTCGCCCGCAACCTGCTTGGTCGTTCGCTGCTGGATGATGGCAAGCCTGAAGAGGCGCAGCGCTGGTTCCTCGAAAACTACAAGGACCAGCAGTTCCGCGATCGCGCTGCAGACTCTGTGCTGTTCCTGGCCGAGGCGACCAAGCGCCAGAAGGATACGGGCCGCGCCTGCATCGCTCTGGCCCAGTTCGTAGACGAGTTCCCGCGCGATGCCGCCGGCCGCCTCAAGAGCCAGTATGATGCTACTCGCGCCGGGCTTAACTGCGATTGAGCTTCCGGCCGATCTGACTGGCCGCTTCGTAGCGGATCTGACGCGGCTGTTGCCAGCTGAGGGCACACTGGGCCTTGCCGTTTCGGGCGGGCCGGACAGTCTGGCCCTGCTCTTGTTGGCCCATGCAGCGGTGCCTGGCCGGATCGCTGCGGCGACAGTCGATCATGGCCTCCGTGCAGCCGCTTCTGACGAAGCCGCACTGGTTGCCGCGCTCTGCGCGCAGCTGGGCGTGCCCCACGTTACGCTGTCGGTGACTGTGGCCGAAGGCAATGTCCAAGCCGAGGCGAGGGCGGCGCGCTATGCGGCCTTGGCTGAGTGGATGTCAGCCAATGAACTTTCCGCGCTCGCCACGGCGCACCATGCGGACGATCAGGCCGAGACGCTGCTGCTTCGGCTTAACCGGGGCAGCGGCGTGGCGGGGCTGGCCGGTGTGCGCGAGCGCGGCCTGGTGCCGCAAACGCGGTTGCCGCTCATTCGTCCGCTGCTTGGATGGCGCCGCAGCGAACTGGGGCAAGTGGTCGCTGAATTGGGAATCACTGCTGCCAACGATCCCTCAAATGCGGACGATCGGTTCGACCGTGCGCGCATTCGCAAGGTGCTGGCCGAAGCGGATTGGCTGGACGTGCCCGCCCTCTCTGCCAGCGCTGCGCACCTCGCAGATGCCGATGCCGCGCTGGAATGGGCGGCTGCGCGGGAATGGCAGGAAGCGGTTACGCGCGCACCGATGGGGCTGGTCTATCGCCCGCAGGCACCGCGGGCTATTGCGCTGCGGATCCTCACCCGGATCGTGACCGAACTTGATGGGGATACCCCGCGCGGCAGCGCCGTGGCGCGGCTGTTTGATAGCCTGGTCGCGCGGCAGCCGGCCTCGATCGGCAATCTTGTGGCACGTCCGCTTCCGGAAGGGTGGAGCTTCTCGAAGGCCCCTGCGCGGCGCGGCTAGCCCCGCGCTGACAAGCCCTGCTGCTGCATCCGCCAGACCAGTTGGTCATAGCGGTCCTGCCCGAAGAACGGCTCGCCAGCATAGACCATCAGCGGCACGCCATAGTGGCCGCCAAGGCGTTGGTCGGCCTCATTCTGCTTGATTATCTCGTCAAGGCGGGCAGCCTCTGCTGCCTGCACGGCATCCATCTCGGCAAGATCGCAGCCGATGCCGGCCAATGCCTTGGCCAGGTGATCGCCCTCGTGCCAGCTGTCGGTTTCGCCCGACCAGATCAGGTGGCTGATTGCGCGCAGCACGGGCAGGCCGATGCCGCGCTCTGCGGCCAGCACGCCGAGGCGGGTCAGCCGGTGGATATGAGGCTGCTCCTTGGGATAGGTCCGCGTCGCATAGTCCATCACCACCGGATCGGGGCGCGGCCAGCGCAGCGGCAGTCCGGCATATTCGGCGCTACGGACGCAATCGCGCATAAGATAGCTAAACCACAGCGGGTCGGCCTGGGCGAAGAAATCCGGCTGACGCACCGCGATCGGCAGGACCGGGCGAACATTTACCTTCGCGTCCCAATCCCGCTCTAGCTCCAGCAGCTTGGGCACCACGATGTAGGAATACGGCGAACGGAACGACCAGAAAAGGTCAACTGTGTGGGTCATGGCTTCTGCATTCGCTCTCTTTGCGGGCCAATTGGTCTTTCTGTGGGGGTTGCCGCCCACTTGCTCTCCCGGCATTAATCGCGCGATTAAAGGGAGAGTCAAATGAAGATCGATTCGAGCATTGCGGCAGTGGTGACGGGCGGCGCATCGGGCCTCGGCCGTGCGACGGCAGAGGCACTGGCCGCCGCCGGCGCGAAGGTCGCGATTTTCGATGTGAACAGCGAAAAGGGTGAGGAAGTCGCGCAGGCGATTGGCGGCCTGTTCTGCCATGTCGACATTACGTCCGAGGAATCGGTCGTGGCCGGCTTTGCCAAAGCGCGCGCGGCGCACGGGCAGGAGCGGATCACTGTCCACTGTGCAATGACCAGCCGCCGCGGCAAGACGATTGCTTTCGACAAGGAAGCAGGAAAGCTGAAGCGCCTCTCGACCGCGGATTACGAATATGGCGTGCAAGGCATTCTCGTTGCTTCGTATCGCATCGCTTCGATCTCGGCCGAAGGCATGGCCGGCCTTGAGCCGCTGGAAGATGGCGAGCGCGGCTGCATCACCTTGACCGCTTCGGTCGCAGCGCAGGACGGGCAGATCGGCCAGGTGATCTACGGCTCGGCCAAGGCCGGGGTGAACGGCCTGGTCCTGCCGATGGCGCGGGATCTTTCCGATCTGGGCATCCGCGTCAACGCGATCATGCCGGGCATCTTTGCCACTCCGCTGATGCTCGGCGCCAAGCCGCAGGTGCTCGAAAGCCTCGCAGCGTCGGTGCCGTTTCCCAAGCGGCTCGGCAAGCCGGAGGAATTCGGCAGCCTGGCGCTGGAACTGGCGCGCAACACCTATTTCAACGGCCAGTGCATCCGCCTTGACGGCGCGATCCGCATGGCCCCGCGTTAAGGAGCGACCAACATGACCCAATCGCCATTCCGTGATGGCTTGCTGGAAGGCAAGGTTGCCTTTGTCGCCGGGGGTACGTCGGGCATCAATCTGGGTATCGCCAAGCGCTTTGCCGAGCTGGGCGCCAAGGTCGCGGTCTGCGGCCGCAACCCGGAAAAGGCCGCCAATGCCGCTGCGGAAATCGGCCATGGCGCGATCGGTCTCTCTGCCGACGTGCGTGACTATGGCGCGATCCGTGCGGCGATGGAGCACGTTCGCAACGAATTTGGGCTGATGGACATCGTCATTTCCGGCGCGGCGGGGAATTTCCTGGCCCCGGTGCTGGGGATGAGCGCCAATGCCTTCAAGACCGTGGTTGATATTGACCTTAACGGCACATTCAACGTGTTCCGCGGCTGTCACGATCTGCTCAACGTGCCCGGCGCGTCGCTGATTGCGATCACGGCGGGCCAAGCAGTGAATGCCGTCCAGCTGCAGGCCCATGCCTGCGCGGCCAAGGCCGGGATCAACCAGTTGATCCGCGTGCTGGCGCTGGAATGGGGGCCGGATGTTCGCGTTAACGGCATTTCGCCGGGCCCGATCGCCAATACCGAAGGCATGGCGCGGCTCGCGCCGGACGATAGCTCACGCCAGAAGCATTATGACCGGATCGCAATGAAGCGCTGGGGCGAGGTCGAGGAAATCGCCGAGGGGGCCGTATTCCTCTGTTCGGATGCGGCGCGCTATATCACCGGCACGATCCTGGACATCGATGGTGGCAGCCAGATCGGCGATGCCACCCCGCGCAGCCTGGGGACGGGGCTGGCCTGAGGGTCAGCTGCCGACCAGCGAGTCTCCTTTGCCGATGCGCTTGCCGCGGGTGATATAAACTACGTCGCCCAGCTTGGTGACGGCGAACAGCTTCTTGCCGAAACCATTCGGTACGCCGATGCAGCCGTGGCTGGCATAGCCTTTCTCCACCTTGGTTCCGTGGATCGAGATGCCATCGTTGGTAAGCCGGTGCGTGAATGGCATTGGCGCGCCATCGTAGGTGCGCGAATAGTGATCGGCCTTCTTCCAGATGACGGGGAATTTCCCCAGCGGGGTCGGTTTTTCCTGCGTGCCCAGCAGGACTGCCGTTGCGCCAATTTCATACCCGCCGCGAAAGACGGAGAGGACCCGCGCCTCAAGGTCCACGGTCATCACCAGCGCCCCTTTGGCAGGTGCACCGCTTTCGTCCCAGTGCCATTCACCGTAGCGGATAGGGCCGTTGATTGGCAGGATCCGCTTGATTACGAACTGGTCATCGCGGGGTGCAGTTGCAACCGGCTGGGGTGGGTTGGCCGCTGGATCGACTATGTCTGCCGGTTCCGACGCCATTGCCGGTGCTTTGCTGGGGGCCGGGCCGGGGACAGCCGTCGGCGCCGCGTCCGCGCGGGCAAAGTCCGGGCCGGCCAAGGGATTGCCCGCCGGTTCGGCGAAAGATGCATCCGGTTGTTTCACCACTGTCGTTGCCAGCGATGGCGTAGCCTCGATCAGCAAGTAACCGGCGGCGGCGACCAGCCCCAAGAACGCGGCGATTGCGGCTGCCAAGAACCCAAGCTTCATTACCGATGCGCCCTCAAATCCGAATCTGCGAGAGCCTGCAGTCTCGCTAAAAGGTCGCCAAGCGCCACTGCAATGCTGGCGGCGTTTCTTTGCGGGACTGGATAGCGGGCAAGGGTTAACGTGCCGGAACCGGCGCGAATTTTTCGAACAGCTTGGCGTATTGCTCTACCATCGCCTCAATCGCAAAGCGCTGAACCCGGGCCAGGCCGGCTTCGCGCAAGGCTGCGCGGCGTTCGGGCGCGGCGATTAAATCGGCTATGCCGCGGGCCATGGCGTCGACATCATCGACCGGCACCAGTTCGCCGCTGATCCCCGGTTCAATCACATCGCGCGGACCGAATTTGCAGTCCGTCATCAGCAACGGAGTGCCGCAAGCCAGGGCTTCGGCGGCCACCGTCGGGAAGCCTTCCCAGCGCGACGACAGAACAAACAGGTCCGCCTGAGCCATCCAGGCATAGGGATTGGCGACGAAGCCGATGAAGCGGACATGCTCGCCAATGCCCAGCTGTGCGGCCAGCCGGTGCAGGTCGTTGATCAGGCTGCCCTTGCCAAGGATGACCAGGGCGTGGCTGCGCCAGGCCCGGCTGGCGGCGAACGCCCGGATCAGCACTTCGTGCGCCTTCTGGTATTCCAACCGGCCGGCCGAGAGAATGTAGGGCCGGTTTGGCTTGCCCGCCACCTGCTGCCCAGCCGCCTGCTGGATCAGTGCGATATCGATCGGGTTGTTGATCGTATGCATGCGATCCGGTGCGATCCCCAGATCGCCGATCAGATCGGCGGCCATATCGCTTGAATTGGCCAGAACCGCGTCCGCGCGGGCATAGGCCTTTCGCGTTAGCGCCAAAGATGCACGGCGCGCAGCGGGGTTGGGGGATTCGTATTCGGCCAGGGTAAGCACGTTGTTGCCTTCGCGCGCGATCCAGCGCGGACGTCGCGGTCCCAACCCCATCAGCGCCAGGTAGGTCAGGATTGCGGTGCCTTTTAGAAAGCTCATCACCACATCCGGGCGGTGATCTATGATCATCTTGCGGAATGCACGGGGTGCATGGATTGCGCCGCCGACGATCGTTCCCACGGTAAACAGTTCGCGATTGGGCAGGCCGAAGTGCGCAAAGCGGTCTGGCTGCGCGGGCACCACCACCCGGTCTTCAGCAACCATATCCAGATAAGGTCCGCGGGTGTGGAGCAAGCCAAGCCGGGCGTCGATCCGTTCCGGATCGAGTCTGGCGACGACGTGCGCGGCCACGCGTTCAGCTCCGCCTCCTACCCAGTTGGCGAGCAAAAGCATGACGCGCAGCGGGCGGCCGACCGCCAAATGCGGTGGAGCTGGAGCATGCATGAATTTCCCTCCCTTGCGATTCGGGGCGCCACCTCTGCCCGCATTGCCGGTCATAACCAAGGCCTTAGGCGGTTGGTTCCCGCAGCCTTCCAGTCGGCAGTTCCCAAGCCCGGATCGTTGCTCTAGGCAACAGCGCAAAGGAGATTTGCCCATGCGTCGCACCGCCCTCTTGCTTGCCGCCACTGCCGCCGCCGTTTCCGTCCCAGTGCTGGCTGCTCCGCCCAAGGCACCGAGTGCCGCGGCCGAGGCGCAGGTGCTGGACCTTTCGAAGCAGGCGATCGCGCTTCGTTCGGTCCAGGGTGAGGGCAACAAGACTGCCGAGGTGGCCCAGCTTTACAAGCGGGCGCTGCTCGGGGCTGGCTGGGCAGAGAAGGATATCGAGATCACCCCGATCGACGATACGGCTTATCTGGTTGCAACCTGGCAGGGCAGCGATGCCAAGCTCAAGCCGCTGGTGATCTCTGGTCACATGGACGTGGTTGAAGCCAACCCCAAAGACTGGACCCGCGATCCCTTCACGCCGGTGGTGGAGAATGGTTACCTCTATGGCCGCGGCGCAAGCGACCAGAAGTTCTCCGAAGTGCTGGCAATGGTTGGGCTGATGGAACTGCGCAAGGCCGGCTACAAGCCAAAGCGCACGATCGTCATCGCCTTCTCGGGCGACGAGGAAACGACGATGAAGACCGGCCGGATCCTGGCTGATCGCTTTGCCCATGCTGAAATGGTGCTCAACACCGATGGCTCGGGCGGGGCGCTGGACGAGGCCACCGGCACACCATTGTACTGGACCTGGGATGGGGCAGAGAAGACCTATGTCGACATCCAGCTGGAAGTGACCAACCCCGGCGGGCACAGTTCTGCCCCTCGCGCTGAAAATGCAATTGCCCAGCTTTCGCAGGCCCTGGCCAAGATCGGCGCTTATCGGTTCAAGGCAGAACAGAACCCGCTGACCAAGGCCTATTTCGAAAAGGCCGCCCAGTTCGAAAGCGATCCCAAACTGGCGGCAGCCATGCGCGCTTTTGCCGCGAACGTGAACGATGAGGCGGCGGTCGCAACTCTGCGCGCCAGCACCGGCTATGTGGGCAAGGTTGGCACGACCTGTGTGCCGACGATGGTTCATGGCGGCCATGCCGTGAATGCCCTGCCGCAGCGGGGCACGGCCAACGTCAACTGCCGCGTCTTCCCCGGCCATACCCGCGCCCAGATCATTGCCGAACTGCAAAAGGCGGCGGGCGTGCCGGAAGTGAAGTTCACCGATGTGACCGGCGATACCGCAACCGAAAGCGATGCCTCGCCGATGCGTGGCGATTATGTGGCCGCGGTGGAAAAGGCGATGGCCGCGTCCTGGCCCAAGGTGCCGGTGATCCCGGCGCAAAGCTCGGGCGCTACCGATTCGATGTGGTACCGCGCCAAAGGCGTGCCGAGCTATGGCATCAGCCCGGTCTTCATCAAGGACAGCGATGATTTCTCGCACGGACTGAATGAACGGGTTGAACTCCGCAATATTCGCCCTGGCCTGATCTATTACTTCAGCCTGCTGCCGGCCCTGTCGAAGTAAATTCGGCAGTAAGCTGGACCAGCGCATCGCGGGCAATGGCGGCGGCTTCTTCCGCCGCCAGCTCGTGTGGCGAGAGGCACAGTTCCAACCACAGCCCGTCAACCAGCGCGGTGATGGCAATAGCCGTCGCACGCAACCGGCCGGTGGGCAGGCCGCAGTCGGCCAGCAGGTGCTCAAGCTGGGTCCTGAAGCCGCCGTATTGCTCGTCATGCAGCGCGGCGATTTCAGGGCGGGCGCGCACCAGACTCCAGAAGGCGATCCAGGTCGCGAGCAATTCCGGGTCGGCTATCGGCGGGGCCAAGCTGGCTGTGACGAAAGCTTGCAGGCGGGCCCGGGGGGCCGGTCCTGCGGCCTGCATGGCTGCGGCCAGCGCGGCATCAACACGGGCACCGGTGTGGGAATAGGTCGCTGCGATCAGCGCATCGATACCAGGAAAGTAGTGCCCGACTAGCCCGGCCGAGACCCCTGCTTCCAGCGCAATGGTCCGCACGCTTGCCCCGGCGATTCCTTCACGCGCCAGCACGCGGGCGCAGGCCTCGATTAGGCTGAGGCGGCGGGCATCGGGTTCAGACCGGCGAAAGGCGGGTGGGGTGGTCACTTGCCGCATCCTAGCACTTGTTGTACGAGCGTCCAACAAGCATTGAGGGAGTCGCACGTGGGTAAGCTGGAAGCGATCGTCGCCAAGATCGACGGGCCCGAAGTCGATCCCGATGCCGATTTCAGCTTGCCGGGTTGGATCTATCACGACCGCGAGTTTTTTGACCTTGAGATGGAGCGGGTGATCCGCCCGTCGTGGCAAATCGTTTGCCACGTGAACGAGATCCCCAAGCCCGGCGATTACCAGACGATCGACTATCTGGGCGAAAGTGTGATCGTGATCCGCGGTGATGACGGCCAGGTTCGCGCTTTCACCAATGTCTGCCGGCACCGGGCGATGCGGCTGGTTGAGGGGCCGATGGGTTGCGCGAAAAAGCTCGTCTGCCCCTATCATGCCTGGACCTTTGAGACTGACGGGCGCCTCTCGGGCGTGCCGATGAAAAGCGAATACCCGGCGCTAAGGCTGGAGGAGAATGGCCTGGTTCCGGTTGTCACCGAAACCTGGCACGGCTTTGTCTTCGTCAACCTGGCCCCAGGCGGGTTCCCGACTGTGAACGAAATGATGGCACCGTTCGAGGCTGAGGTCAGCCAGTACCGCTTTGCCGAGATGGAGCGGATGGCCCCGGTCCGGCTCCGCCCGCGCAAGGTCAACTGGAAGAACGTGGGCGATAACTATTCTGACAACCTGCATATACCGGTTGCCCATGATGGCCTGACCCGGCTGGTCGGCAAGACCTACCGGATCGAGGCTCATGGTTGGGCAGACCGGCTTTATGGGGATGTAGTAAAGAACGAGAAGCAGAACTTCTGGGAGCGATTCTATCGCAGCCACCTGCCGCGGGTGGAGCACCTGCCCGAGGAAGCCCACGGGCGCTGGCTCTATTACAAGCTCTGGCCGAACATGGCCTTTGATATCTATGCCGACCAGATCGATTTCATGCAGTGGCTGCCGATTTCGCCCACCGAATGCCTGCTGCGCGAAGTGGCCTATGCCCTGCCTGATAGCCGGCGCGAGATGAAGCTGACGCGCTATGCCAACTGGCGGATCAACCGCGTGGTCAATGCCGAGGATACCTGGCTGATCAGCCGCGTTCAGCAGGGCATGCAGAGCAAGACCTACGGCACCGGTCCAATTGGCAAGAGCGAGGTCTGCCTGCGCAGCTTCGCCCGTAAGATCCGCACGCTAATTCCCGAAGCCCGCCAACCCTTCGCGCCCGCACCGGGCTGGAGCAAATAATGACGAAGACCTATGACGCCCTGATCATCGGTGGTGGCCACAATGGCCTGACCTGCGCCTTCTACCTTGCCAAGGCGGGTATGCGGGTGCGGGTTCTGGAGCGGCGCCATGTTGTTGGCGGCGCAGCGGTGACCGAGGAGTTCCACCCCGGCTTTCGCAACTCGACCGCCAGTTACACGGTCAGCCTGCTGCGCCCGCAGGTAATCGCTGACATGCGGCTGCACGATTACGGCTACCGCGTGATCGAGCGGACGATCAGCAACTTCTTCCCGTTTGAAAACGATTACCTGAAGCTGGGTGGCGGACCGGGCCGGACCGAGGCGGAATTCGCGCGCTTCTCCAAGAAGGATGCTGCGGCTTACCCGAAGTACGACGCCTCGCTGGAAAAGGTGGCCAACGTGCTGCGCGATCTCAGCATGCAGATCCCGCCCAATGTTGGGGGCGGGCTGCAATCGCTGATCGCGGCGGCGAGGCAGGGTTGGCCGATGGCCAACCTGGACCTGTCGGTCCAGCGTGACCTGCTCGATATCTTTACGAAGTCGGCGCGCCAGTTCCTCGATGGCTGGTTCGAGCATGACTATATCCAGACCGCCTTCGCCTTCGATGCCGTGGTTGGCAACTATGCCGGGGTTTCGACCCCGGGCTCGGCCTATGTCCTGCTGCACCATGTGTTCGGCGAAGTGAACGGCAAGCTGGGCACTTGGGGCCATTCGGTTGGCGGAATGGGGGCGATCACCCAGGCCATGGCCAAGGCTTGCGAAGACCAGGGCGTTGAGATCAGCCTTGAAGCGCCGGTTGCACAGGTGCTGGTGAACAATGGCAAGGTCCAGGGCGTGAAGCTGGAAAGCGGCGAAGAGATCGTGGCACCGATCGTTGCCTCCAACGCCGGTCCGGCGCTGCTCTATCGCCAGCTGGTTGACCAGAGCGACCTCGATGAGGACTTCCAGCGCCGCATCAAAGGCTTCAAGACCTGTTCGGGCACCTTCCGGATGAATGTTGCCCTGTCAGAGCTGCCAGACTTCGCAGTGCTGCCGGGCAAGGAACGGGCAGAGCACCACACCGCGGGGATCATGATCGCCCCGGGCATGGATTACATGGATCAGGCCTTCATCGATGCCCAGCAACATGGCTGGTCGAAGAAGCCGATTGTCGAGATCATGATCCCGAGCACGGTTGATGATAGCCTTGCCCCACCGGGCCAGCATGTCGCGAGCCTGTTCTGCCAACAGTTCGATCCGGCGGTGGACTGGGACAAGCATCGCGACAAGGTGGCCGACCTGATCATCGATACGGTCAATGATCACGCGCCCAACTTCAAGAAAAGCGTTATCGCGACGCAGGTTCACTCGCCGCTGGATCTTGAACGCAAGTTCGGGCTGATCGGCGGCGACATCATGCACGGCTCTATGGGGCTCGACCAGCTGTGGGCGGCGCGTCCGGTGCTGGGGCATGGTGACTATCGCGGGCCGATCAAGGGTCTGTACATGTGCGGCGCCGGGACGCATCCCGGCGGCGGGGTGACCGGTGCACCGGGCCACAACGCGGCCCAGGCGATCCTGGCCGACCGTCCGCTGATCAGGAAGCTGCTGCGGAGCTGAAGCGGCGCGTGGCGAGGTAAAGCGGGAAGCCTAGCAGGATCAGGACGATCCCCAGTCCGCCCGCTTCCAGCCCCGCACCGTACAGCACCCACAGCGAGAAGCCGATGCTGATCGCAGCCATGATCTGGCGGCGCCCCAGCATCAGCGCGGATACCGCGACGCCGATGTAGATCCAGATCGCGGCGGCAGTGGTCAGGCGGAGCATGAAGTCCAGCAGTTTGGCACCGATCCCGGTGGCCCCGCCGATCATCAGCAGCACCGAGAACAGACTGCCCAGTGTCATCGGGGCAACGGCCACGTCATGCCGGTTGGTAGGAGCGATCCAGCCGGGCAACATGCCGCCGCGCACGGCGGTTAGTGGCAGCTCGCCCTGCAGCAAGACTGCGGAATTGACATAGCCGATGCCCGAAACGGCTGTCAGCAAGGCCACCGCGCTGCCTGCCCATGAACCCCAGAACCGCTCGACGAAATAGGCGACAGGCGCGGATGAGGCTCCTAGCGCTTCAGTCGGCAGGGCCAGGATGATCCCCATGCAGACCACCACGTAGAGGACAATCGTTGCGGCTAGGCCAATCAGGGTTGCGCGGACCACATTGCGTGCCGGGTCGCGGACCCGCTCGGTCACCATGCTGGCGGTTTCGAAGCTGAGGATGGCAAAGAAGGCCAGCGTCAACGCCGGGGTCAGCTGCGCACTGGCAAACGGCGGATGTCGGTCAACCGAGAATTGTCCTCCGCCAGCGAAAACCAGCCCGCCAAGAATGACCACGACCGCGATCAGCGGGAGCAGTTTTAGCACCGTGGTCGCCACCTGGAACTGGCCGGCTGCCCGCGCGCCGCGCAGGTTCAAGGCCGTGATTGACAGGACTATCAAGCTTCCGGCCAAGGCTGTTCGCAGCGGCGTTTCGCTCAATCCAGGCCAGAGCGCGCCAAGGTAACTCGCTGCAGTCGTCGCCACCACGGCCGTCGCGCACCAGAGGCTGATCCAGTAGGACCAGCCCAGCAGCACCCCGGCAAGTGGTCCAATAACCCGGCCGCAGATGGCGATCAGCCCTGGCTCTTCCGGCATGGTGGCGGTCAGGTCGGCGATCACCAGAGCAATGGCCATGGCCCCCAGCCCCGCGGCGATCCAGGCGGCGAGGCCGGTCCAGCCGAAGGGGGCCAACTGGCCTGGCAGGACGAAAATGCCCGCGCCGATCATCGAACCCACCACCAGCGCGGCGGCGGTCCAGATTCCGAACGGACGATTGTCCTGGCTCATGCTTATCCCCTTCCCAGCCCAGACTATCGCTTGATCGCGCCGCGTCACCATGTTTCTTGCGCACAGCATGAGCAACGTCACCACCCAATCCTGGCTTGCGCGGTCCGGGCGCTATCACCCACGGCTGATCCAGGCCGCCATGGCCATGAACGAGAACGACCTGCCGGTCGCCGAACCGTTGTTGCGCGCCCACCTGAAGGAAGACCCGTTGGATGTCTTCGCAATCCGGCTGTTTGCTGAGCTGGCGGGCCGGATCGGGCGTTATAACGACGCCGAAAACCTGTTGCGCCGCGCGCTGGAACTGGCCCCGGCCTTCACCCCGGCGCGGGCCAATCTTGCCCTGGTGCTATACCGCCAGAACCGCCCCGCCGATGCCATTGCCGAACTCAACCGGGTGGTGGAGGAAGAGCCGGACAATCCCGGCCACGCCAACCTTCAGGCTGCTGCCTTGGGCCGGATTGGCGAGTTCGACGAGGCGATCACCCTGTACGAACGGGTGCTGGCGCAGGCGCCAAACCAGCCGCGCGTGTGGATGAGCTTTGGGCACATGCTGAAGACGGTTGGGCGGCTGGACGAAGGGATCGCGGCCTATCGCCAGGCGATCGAACTGATGCCGACGCTGGGTGAGGCATGGTGGAGCCTTGCCAACCTGAAGACGGTCAAGTTCACCGATATCGATATCGCGGCGATGAAGGCTGCGCTCGAACAGGGCGGGGTGGCCAGGGAAGATCGCTTCCACCTCGACTTCGCGCTGGGCAAGGCGTTGGAGGACCGCGGCGAGGCTGAGGCGAGCTTTGCCCACTATGCCGCGGGCAATGCCCTGCGCCGCACCGAGCTTGATTACGATGCGGATGAAACCGCCCGCTTCGTCGATCGCCTGATCGAAATTGCCACACCCGAATTCTTCGCAGAACGCGCTGGGCATGGTTGTGATGCGCCCGATCCGATCTTTGTGCTGGGCATGCCCCGTGCTGGATCGACCCTGGTCGAACAGATCCTCTCCAGCCACAGCCTGGTTGAGGGCACGACCGAGCTGCCCGATATCCCTGCCCTGGCGCGGCGAGAGGGCAACTATCCGCTCAGCCTGCCGGGCCTGACTGCCGAGCAACTGGCGCGGCGCGGCGAGGAATTTCTCAGGCGCACGCGCATCCAGCGCAAGACTGAGCGGCCGTATTTCATCGATAAGCTGCCGAACAACTGGATGCATGCGGTGTTCATCATGCTGGCGCTGCCCGGGGCCAAGATCGTCGATGCGCGTCGCCATCCGCTGGGTTGCTGTTTTTCCAACTTCAAGCAGCACTTCGCGCGTGGCCAGGCCTTTGCCTACGGCCTGGAAGAAATGGGCCGGTATTACCGCGATTACGTGCGGTTGATGGCTCATCTTGACCGGGTCCGGCCAGGGCGGGTGCACCGGGTGATCTACGAAAACATGGTTGAGGATACCGAGGCCGAAGTGCGCGCCCTGCTCGACTATTGCGGTCTCGCGTTTGAGCCGGCCTGCCTTGAATTCCACCGCACCGAACGCGCTGTGCGCACGCCCAGCTCCGAACAGGTCCGCCGTCCGATCTTTCGTGAAGGGACCGAGGCCCACGTGCCGTTCGAACCCTGGCTTGGGCCGCTCAAGGCCGCACTGGGTCCGGTTCTGGCGGCATATCCGGACAATCCCGAGGCGTGGTAATTCTGTCACTCAGGCTGGCGATTGCCCCCCTCAATTTGCGTTACACTTGACCGCAGCGAATAGGGGATTCACAAGTTGCCGAAGATTTCATTGGATGGGGTGCCCATGACATTTACTATTCGTCGCACAGCGGGTGCATTGCTGCTTGCTTCCACCGCGCTGACTGCCATGCCGGCCCTGGCCCAGGAAGCCGCTGAGGCTGATGCCAACGAAATCGTGGTGACCGCGCAAAAGCGTTCGGAAAACCTCCAGAACGTGCCGATCTCGATCCAGGCGCTCGGCACGGCCAAGCTTGAACAGCTCAACATCTCTGACTTCAAGGGCTATGCCCAGCAACTCCCCTCGGTCTCGTTCCAGTCGGGCGGCACGCCGGGGACCAACGTGGTCTACATGCGCGGCGTCGCCTCGGGCGGGGACGGCAACCACTCGGGCTCGCTGCCCTCGGTTGGCGTCTACCTTGATGAACAGCCGGTCACCACAATCGGCGGCAACCTTGACGTCCATATCTATGACATCGCCCGGATTGAAAGCCTCTCTGGCCCGCAGGGCACGCTATATGGCGCCTCGTCGCAGGCTGGCACGATCCGCATCATCACCAACAAGCCCAGCACAGCCGGGTTCGAAGGCTCGGTTGATGGTGAGATCAACACTGTCAAAGGCGGCAATTTTGGCGGCAAGTTCGATGGCATGATCAATGCCCCGCTGGGTGACAGCGCGGCCCTGCGCGTGGTCGGCTTCTATCAGCGGGATGCCGGTTACATCGACAACGTCGCGGGTAGCCGTTGCTTCCTGCCGCAGCCCGGCGGGTTCTGCGTCAGCAATTCGGCCTTCGTTGCCGAGAACTACAACAAGACCGAAACCTATGGTGCGCGCGCCGCGCTCAAGGTCGATCTGGACGATAGCTGGACCGTGACGCCTGCGGTCACCTACCAGCAGATGAAGAGCAAGGGCTCTTACGCTTACGATCCCAGCGTCGGCGATCTGCAGTTGCAGCGCTTTGCGCCGGAATATCTGAACGACAAGTGGGTTCAGGCCGCGCTGACGATCGAAGGCAAGCTGGGCAGCTGGGACGTAACCTATGCTGGCGCCTACCTTGACCGCAAGCGCGACAGCTCAAGCGATTATACCGACTACTCGGAAGCCTATGACTCGCTTTATGCTTCGTCGGGCGGTCTGGCCGGTTACTTCTACTTCCTCGATTCGCTGGGCCGCAACATCGACCCGCGCCAGAAGGTGATTGGCAGCGATCACTTCAAGAAGCTGAGCCAGGAACTGCGCGTTGCCTCGCCGGCTGACCAGCCGCTGCGGTTTGTCGGCGGGCTGTTCTACCAGCGCCAGTCGAACGACATTTTCCAGGACTACAAGGTTGCCAATCTTGGTCCGCAGGTTTCGGTCAATGGTTCGCCCGGCACGCTTTGGCTGACCAAGCAGGAACGCATTGATCGCGACTATGCGGCTTTCGGCGAACTGAGCTATGATCTGCTGCAGAACGTCACCCTGACCGCCGGGGTCCGGGCCTACAAGTTCGACAATACGTTGATCGGGTTCTTCGGCTTTGGGCGCAACCCGGGCGGCAACTTTAGCGACACCCCCTATAATGGCGCAGGCAGCTCGCGCACGGGTGTTGCCGGTTGCTTCACCACCACTGGCTCGCGCCTGCGGCCCGTTGCGGGGACGCCCGGCGTCACGCTGTTCCCGGGTGCGGTGGACGGCACCCCGTGCAGCAACCTTGGCGTCTGGAACGGTTCGAGCGTCGACCCGGTCCGTGTGAAGGATGATGGTTTTACATGGCGCTTCAACCTGTCGTGGAAGGCCACCAGCGACCTGATGGTCTATGCAACGGCTTCCAAGGGCTTCCGCCCGGGTGGCGTGAACCGCCGGGCCGATGTCGGCCCCTATGATGCTGACTTCCTGATCAACTATGAAATGGGCTGGAAGTCGACCCTCGCGCCGGGCCTGCGCTTCAATGGCGCAGTCTATCAGCAGAACTGGAATGACTTCCAGTACTCCTACCTTGGCGCGAACAGCTTCACCGAGATCAAGAATGGCCCTGACGCCCGCATCCGCGGGATTGATGCCGACTTGAGCTATAACGGCGGCGGGCTGTTCCTGCAGGTTGCCGGGGCTTACACCGACGCGAAGACAACCAAGAACCTCTGCGCAGCGGTCGATCCGACCTTTACCTGCACCGGCGCTGGCAATTCGATCCAGTCGCCTTCGGGTACGCGCCTGCCGATCACGCCGAAGTTCAAGGCTTCGGGTACCATGCGCTACACGGCCGAAATGGGTGACAAGAAGCCCTATGGCCAGATCAACGTGGCGTACCAGGGTTCGGCCAGCGGCGATGTCCGGGCGACCCAGGCAGCCCAGCTTGGCGAGCTTCCGGCATTCACCACGGTGAACCTGGCGCTGGGGGTTGAGTGGAGCAGCTTCAATGTGGAGCTCTTTGCCGCCAACCTGCTCGACGAACGGGGCCAGTCCTCGCGCTTCGTGCAGTGCGGTCAGTGCTACCAGCGCCCCTATGTCGTGCCGATCACCCCGCGCACGATCGGTCTGCGCGCCGGGACGAAGTTCTGAGTTGGAGAGGAGGCCCGGGGGCCTTCGGGCCTTCAGAAGGCTGATCTAGATGAGGGCGGCAGGGGCAACCTTGCCGCCCTTTTCTGTTGCGGCGCTTTGGCGATCAGCCTTCGTCTTCGCCGAAGCGCTCAAGCCGGAATGCGGCCTTGAGATAGTCTTCCGCTGCTGCCTTGAGCAGCGGCTCCTTGGCAAAGGCGTCTGCCGGCAGCGGGGCGATGCCCAGTGCTTCCATCAGCGTCCACAGCGCGAATTTGCGCCCAACTTCCCGCTCTACGCCAAAGGCGATCTTGAGCTTTTCCAGGGCGCGGTCATAGTCCGTTTCGGTCAGCTCCGCCGGGTCTTGCGTCCCGAAGAAGTGCAGGATTAGCGAATCAAGGTCCATCGGCTCAAAGCCAGCCCAGGACGCCTGCGCCCCATACCGCAATGCCACCTGCCAGCAGGGCGAGGATATAGCCACTCCAGCGACGCAGGCTGCTTTGGCGGCGACGGTCCCATATCAGTTCCACATCAGGCAGCGGCGGCGGTTCTGGCGCGGCGCCCTTGGCTGGGAACCGCTCCTCAAGCCGTCGGATGAGGCTAGGCAAACGCAGAAGGGTCTCGGTATCGTCGCGCAGGCGATCGGCTAGCGCGGCTTCAGGCCCCAACTCGTCGCGGATCCAGTTCTTCACAAAGGGACCGGATACATCCCACATGTTGATCCCCGGGTGGAGCGCGGTCGCCAACCCTTCGACCATGACCATGGTTTTTTGCAGCAGCAACAGGTGCGGCTGGGTCTGCATGTCAAAATCGCGGGTGATCGCAAACAGCCCGTCGAGCATTTGCCCGACCGACAGTTCACTTACCGGTTTCCCGCGCATCGGCTCGCCTACGGCACGCAACGCGGTCGCGAACTCGTCCACCGAATGATAACTCGGCACATATTGCGCTTCGAAGTGAATTTCCGCCACGCGGCGATAATTGCCGGTGGTCAGGCCATAGAGGATCTCGGCCAGCCAGAACCTTGCACGGCGATCGATCCGGCCCATGATGCCAAAATCAATTGCGGCAATTGTGCCGTCCGCCTGCACAAACAGGTTCCCCTGGTGCATGTCGGCATGGAAGTAACCGTAGCTGATTGCCTGGGTCAGGAAGGCGATAACCAGGCGGTTGGCCAGTTCAGGCAGATCGACTCCGCTGGCCTTTAGGGCCGCGTGATCGCTGATTTTGATGCCGTCGATCCACTCGATCGTCATGACCCGACCATTGGTCCGGTCCCAATCGATCGCGGGGATGCGATAGCCGTCAAATGCCTTCATCGCCTCGGCCAGTTCCGAGGCCGAAGCAGCCTCGCGCCGCAGGTCAAGCTCGCGCATGGTCCAGCGCTTGAGGTTGGCGATAACCAGCCGCGGCCGCAAGCGCGAGGCTTCGCCGCCCAGCGCCTCGAGATGGGCGGCGGCCCATTCGTAGGTTTCGATGTCCGCGGCGAATTTCTCGCGGATGCCCGGGCGCAGAACCTTGATCGCGACCATGCGGCCGTCCGCGGTCACGCCCTTGTGGACCTGGGCAATCGAGGCGGCGCCAATCGGCTCCGGGTCAACGCTGGCGAACATCGCTTCAAGCGGCTTGCCAAAGCTTGCTTCGATTTCGGCCTGGATCGCAGCAAACGGAACCGGCGGCAGGCTGTCCTGCAGGCTCAACAGGTTAAAGGCGGCTTCCTCGCCAACCAAATCAGGCCGGGTGGCAAGGGTCTGGCCCAACTTGATCGCCGCGGGTCCGATGGCCTGAAAAGCGCCGGCATAGTCCGGAACGCGCGGCTGGAAGGTACCCAGCCGAGCCAGCCGGAACAGCCGCTTAACCGGTAGCGGCGTGTTGCGATCTTGCTCGATCCCGCGCAGCGCGCCGTGCTTCGCCAGGATCCGTCCCCAGCGCAGCAAGCGAAGAATATGCGTGGCCGGACGGGTCATGTCTTTGCCCGCCTCACGGCGGGAGCATCACCGGCCCGCTCCCCCGCCCGGCCACCCATAGGGTAGCCTAGGTTCTGGGTGGCCGGGCGGGGGAGCGGGCCGGTGATGCGCGAGCGCACAGCTTTGCTGGGCGCGATCATCGCATAATCCACGTCAAATCTTCCAACCGCTATGAATGGCGACCAGGCCGCCCAGGATCGGCTCAACCTTGGTGCGGGTGAAGCCGGCATCGCGGATCATGCCTTCAAACTCCGGCATGGTCGGGAAGCGGCGGATCGATTCGATCAGATAGCGATAGGAATCCGCGTCACCGGCTATTGCCTGCCCGATCTTCGGCACCAGCCTGTGCGAATAAAAATCGTAGACTTCCTTGAAGCCCGGCCATTCGGTGGTCGAGAATTCGAGGCAGTAGAACCGACCGCCATGCTTCAGCACGCGGTGCGCCTCAGCCAGTGCCTTGTCGATCCGGGTCACGTTCCGGATCCCGAAGGCGATGGTATAGGCATCGAAGAAGCGACTGGGAAAGCTCAGTTCCTCGGCGTTCTGGCGTGACCAGACCAGGCTGTCGAGCCCGCGTTCCATTGCCCGTTCGATGCCGACATCCAGCATGTCCTGGTTGATATCGGAGACCGTAATTTGTGCGCCCTGCGCGGCCATCCGGAAGGCGATGTCCCCGGTACCACCGGCCATATCCAGGATCTGCTCGCCCGGGCGGGGTTTGACCCGGCGGACGAACTTGTCCTTCCACAGCCGATGCATGCCAACCGACATGGCATCGTTCATCACGTCGTACTTTTTGGCGACGCTTGAAAACACCGCGCCAACGCGCTCGGTCTTCTCCTCGGGAGAGACCTCTTCGTAGCCGAAGGAAACCTGTTCGCTCATGGGGCTGGCCCTTAGGGTAGTTTCGGCGCGGCGGAAAGCTTGTTAGCAGCGAATCGATGCCTGAATTACCCGAAGTCGAAACCACCGTACGCGGACTGGCGCGCTATCTTGATGGCGCGCGGCTGATCCGCGTCGCGCCGCGCCGTGCCGATCTGCGCCGCCCATTTCCCGCCGACCTGGTCCAGACGCTGACTGGAGCCACCGTAACGGGCCTTGGTCGCCGCGCGAAGTATGGCCTGATCCATACCGACCGCGGGCGGTCGATGGTCTTCCACCTTGGCATGTCGGGGCGCTGGCGGATCGATCCCGAAGATATCGGCACCCACGATCATCTGGTGCTCGAAACGCATTCTGGCCATGTGCTGTCGCTTAACGATCCGCGCCGGTTTGGTTCGGTGGACCTCGTCGATGAGGCTGCGCTGGCGGATTGGCCCGCCTTTGCCGCCATGGGCCCGGAACCGCTCGGCGATGCCCTGACGCCGGCGCACCTGAAGGCGGCACTGGCCAGCCGGAGCGCGGCGATCAAGCTGATGCTGCTTGATCAACGGATCGTGGCCGGGCTGGGCAACATCTATGTCTGTGAAGCGCTGTTCCGGGCCGGGATCGATCCCCGCAGGCCGGGCGGCCAGGTTTCGGGCCCGGCGCTGGCCCGCCTGGTCCCGGCGATCAAGGCTGTGATTGCCGAGGCGATCGAGGCCGGAGGATCAACCTTGCGTGACTATGCGCAGCCGGATGGACAGCTGGGCTATTTCTCCAAACAGTTCGATGTTTATGATCGGACCGGCGAGGCGTGCAGCCGCTGCAGCGCCCCGGTTCAGCGATTTGCGCAGGGCGGGCGCAGCACATGGCATTGCGCGAAGTGCCAGAAATAGCGCGTTCTGGTTGACGATTCGGCTTTGCCCAGTTAAGGGCCGCGCTTTCCGCGGGCATGACTCGATCAGCGCCCGCGATTTTGTAAGAAATTCTAACCAGAATCGGGCTGCGCCTGGCAGCCGCAAGAAGGACTGACATGGCCAATACGCCGCAAGCCAAGAAGCGCATCCGTCGCAACGAGAAGCGCGCAGAAATCAACGGCAACCGTCTGGGCCGTATCCGGACCTTCGTGAAGAAGGTCGAGGCCGCCCTGGCTGGTGGTGACAAGACTGCTGCTGCCGAAGCGCTCAAGGCCGCTCAGCCGGAATTGCAGCGTGGTGTGGCTCGCGGCGTGCTTCACAAGAACACGGCGTCGCGCAAGTTTGCGCGCCTGACCAAGCGAGTCGCCTCGCTCTGATTCGGCCTCACCGATTCGCGGATCGGTGGCACGAAATGGGAACAACCCGGCAAAAGGGCCGGCGGTTAAACCGCCGGCCCTTTTGCTTTCTGGTGACCCGAAATATGCGGCGCTGCAGCAAGTCACCGGATTCCTGCGATTCGCACCGGGCCTTCAGAAAATATTTCGAGTTAACAGATGTTTAAGAATTGCCTTCGGGAATTCCCTGACCATGTCAGAGTCAAGGCCATTTATTTCAGTTTTTTGAAAAAGGGTGCCTTGCCCTGCCCGCTCAGCGGGGCATAACACGATCCAAGCCCGGCGCAGATTCTGCAACGGGCCTTCACACAGATTGAAAGTTCCGAACTGGTTTTTGGGGGCCGGTTTTGGGCGGGTCCTGTCCTCTGGTGGGGGAACGGGGCTGGGACGCGTATTTTCGGGGGCCGTAGGGGTGTCGGGACCAAACATTGGTAATTCACGCGGTAGTACCGCGCCGGGCGGAGCTGACGCAGAGCGCATGATGGAAGAACAGGAAGCGCTCGATCTTGCGGCTGACTGGGCCGATATCAGCCGCGGCCTGCGCAAGGATCTTGGCAATCAGCTTTACAGCCAGTGGATCAAGCCGATCCAGTTGGGCTCGCTGTGCAAGCAAACCGGTACGCTGGATCTCTTCTTGCCGAATGAATTCTCTGCCAATTGGGTGTCCGATCGTTTTGCCGACCGGCTTTCGCTGGCATGGAAGATCGCGCGTCCCGATATCCGCAATGTCCGGATCTCGGTCATGCCGGGGCGCCGTGCGATGCCTGGCCTGCGGCTTGGTCGTGACGAAGGCCGCCGTGCGGCCAATGATGGGGCGCCGTTGTCGCAGCCGGGCGATGCTCTGGGCATGGGGGCTGCAGAACTTGGTGCGTTGGGCCAAGGGCCGGTCGGTCTTGACCCTTCGCTGACTTTCGCCAGCTTCGTAACTGGTTCGGCCAATATCCTTGCCAGCAACGCGGCGCAGCGCATGGCCGCCACTGAAACCCCACAGTTCGCACCGCTCTACCTCAAGGCTGCAACCGGTCAGGGCAAGACGCACCTGTTGCACGCGATTGGCCACGCCTATCTGGCGAACCATCAGCGGGCGCGGATCTTCTACTGCTCGGCCGAGCGGTTCATGGTCGAATTCGTCCAGGCGCTGCGGCAGAACCAGACGATCGAATTCAAGGCCCGTCTGCGCGGCTTTGACCTGCTGCTGGTCGATGACATCCAGTTCATCATCGGCAAGGCCTCGGCCCAGGAAGAGCTGCTTTACACGATCGATGCCCTGCTGGCCGAAGGCAAGCGGCTGGTCTTCGCGGCTGACCGCGCCCCGCAGGCGCTTGATGGGGTCGAACAGCGCCTGCTCTCGCGCCTGTCGATGGGCCTGGTCGCCGATATCCAGCCGGCTGACATTGAACTGCGCCGTGCGATCCTTGAGCACCGTCTGCAGCGCTTCTCGCCCAGCCACGTGCCGGGTGACGTGGTTGAATTCCTGGCGCGCACAATCAACCGCAACGTTCGCGAACTGGTCGGCGGGCTCAACAAGCTGATTGCCTATGCCCAGCTGACCGGTCAGGCCGTGTCGCTGCAGCTGGCCGAAGAACAGCTGACCGATATCCTTTCGGCCAACCGCCGCCGGATCACGATTGACGAGATCCAGCGCACCGTCTGCCAGTTCTACCGGGTCGACCGGACTGAAATGGCCAGCAAGCGCCGCGCCCGTGCCGTGGTCCGTCCGCGCCAGGTGGCGATGTATCTTGCCAAGGTGCTGACCCCGCGTTCGTATCCGGAAATCGGCCGCAAGTTTGGCGGGCGCGATCACTCGACCGTGATCCACGCCGTGCGGCTGATCGAGGACCTGCGTGCCCGCGATGCCGATATGGACGGCGACGTGCGCAGCTTGCTCCGTCAGTTGGAAAGCTGAGCGCTTTTCCGCCGTTGCTTAGTCGCTAATTCCCCCCCCTTGCGCAGGACTGCGCAAGGCGGTGAACCGTGGGGAAGCGCAAGGCTAATCGGATAGAAGGATGCTTAACGCCCCGGCCATGCGCGGAGCAAGTGCATCCTCGCTGCAGATATCGACCAGTGCAAGGCCATCGATCACAGCAATAACCGCGGCTGAAATGGCCTCGCGGTCAGCTCCGGCAGGCAGCTCCAGTCGGGCATCGACCCACGCTCGGAAGCCCGCCATGATTTGGGCAACGATCCCCGGAAACGGGGGTTCGCCCCGAGCGGCGGCAGCAACGACTTCAACCCATAGCCGCATGAACCGACGCATGTCCGGGCCGGTCGTAAAGGCCGCGGCGCTGCGCACAAGTTCAGCCGGGCGGAGTGCGGAACCATCCGGGATCGCTTCGGCCAGCCGCGTGGAAAGCTCACCGGCGACCCGCGCCATAACCGCAGCCAGCACCTCGGCCTTGTCGGCAAAGTAGTAAAGCAGCATCCGGTCACTAACACCCGCCGCGGCCGCGAGTTGGCGCAGGCTCGTACGGGCGAGGCCATGCTCCAGCAAGTGGCCGGCGAGCTGCTCGATCACTGCCTGGCGTTGGGTGTCCCTGATGTTCATGTGCAGTCTTGTAGCAACTGTTACATTGAGATACCATGTAGCAAGTGCTACAAGGAGTCGCTGAATATGGCCCTGTTTCGTCTATTCCTCGCCACCTGCCTGGTTGCGATTCTTGCTTACACTTCGATTACCATCGCACATCACGGTTTGAACCTGTTGCCCGTATTCTTTGGTGACATGGCCGAAATGGCCTGGCCCGGTCAGTTCAATCTGGATTTCATGTGCTTCTTGGCGCTCTCGGCACTGTGGGTTGCCTGGCGGCACCAGTTCAGCATGGGCGGGCTGGGCCTTGCCGTGCTGGCCTTCTTCGGCGGGATGCTTTTCCTCTCACTCTATCTGCTGGTGCAATCTCGCCGTGCGGGTGGCGATATCAAGGTGCTTCTGTTGGGTGAGGGGCGCGCAGCATGACCGCCAGCCCCAGTGAAATCGCCCGCGCTTTCCTCAAAGCCATGGAGCCGCTGGATTACGATCGGGCAACGGCCTTTGTGGCGCCTGATTGCAGCTATACCAACCCGCCACCGATCGGCACGGTGGTTGGCCCTGCGGGCATCCGCGCCGTGCTTGAGCCGTTCTTTGCACCGACATTGGAGAACGAGTTCCGGATCCTGCGCGAGGCAGCGAGCGGCCCCGTAGTCATCCTTGAACGGCTCGATCGGCACCGGCTGGCTGACAAGTGGGTCGAACTGCCGGTTACCGGGGTGTTTGAGGTGCACGGCGGGCTGATCACCTATTGGCGCGACTATTTCGATGCGGCGACGATCCTGTCAGAATGGCCTTGATGGAGGTGCCGGTGATGGCTGCACTGCGCACAGACGATAGCCGCTTTGCCGGTCTTCGCGATTTCGATTTTTCTCCACACTACGTGGAAGATCTCCCAGGCTACGCTGGCCTGCGGGTCCATTACCTCGACGAAGGCCCCGCCGACGCCACGGAGACGTTCCTGTGCCTGCATGGGCAGCCCACGTGGTCTTATCTCTACCGCAAGATGATCCCGGTCTTTGTGGCGGCAGGCCATCGGGTCATTGCCCCTGACCTGCTTGGCTTCGGTCGGTCTGACAAGCCGGCGGATGATCAGGCCTATACCTTCCATTTTCACCGCAGCATGTTGATGGCCCTGATTGAACGGTTGGGCCTTCAGCGGATCAACCTGGTCTGTCAGGACTGGGGCGGAATTCTGGGCCTTACCATTCCGCCGGCAATGCCCGAACGCTTCGCGCGGCTGCTGGTGATGAATACTGCAATCCCATGTGGCGAGCCGGTCAGCGAAGGTTTCAACCGCTGGCGGGCTTTCAACCGGAGCCAACCGGATCTGGATATCGCCGCGCTCATGCAGCGGTCACAGCCCGATATGCTGGCTGACGAGGCCGCCGCCTATGCTGCGCCTTTTCCCGATAGCCGCTTCAAGGCGGGGGTGCGCCGCTTCCCCGAACTCGTCATGACTGACCCGGGAATGGAGGGCATCGCCGAGGCGAAACGTGCGCTGGAATTCTGGCGGGATGAATGGTCCGGACCGACCTTCATGGCGATCGGCATGACCGACCCGGTGTTGGGACCCGACGTTATGGCGCGGCTGCAAGGGATCATCCGGGGCTGCCCTGCTCCGCTCGAAGTTCCTGAAGGTGGCCATTTCGTTCAGGAGAAGGGCGAGGGAATTGCCCGGGCCGCACTAGCGGCCTTCGGGCTTTAGGCGCTTAGGCCCCCGTCGACGACCAACTCACTGCCAGTGGTAAAGGCAGCGCGGTCGCTTGCCAGGAAAACAACGGCATCGGCCACGTTCTGCGCCTCGCCCAGATGGCCGAGCGGGTGCATGGCTGAAACGTTGGCCAGCGTTTCGTTGTTGCCCGTGCCCTGCGCCACCGCGAAATCGTCGATCAGCTTGCGCCCCATGTCGGTATCGATCACCCCGGGGTGGACCGAGTTGACGCGAATTCGCGCTGCCGCCAGTTCCTTGGCGCAGCCCTTGGTGAACAAGCGCACCGCGCCCTTGGTGCTGTTATAGCAGGTGCCGCCCGCAGCACCTTCAATCCCCGCCACAGATGACAGGTTCACGATCGCGGTACCACCGCGCCACAGGTGCGCGCGTTCGGCCAGCAGCGGGATCGCCGCGCGGGTGCCAAGAAATACGCCTTCGACATTGACCGCGTGGAGCCGCCGCCAGTCATCCAGCGTGGTTTCCAGGATCGGCTTGAACAGCCACAGACCGGCATTGTTGACCAGCACGTCCAGCCCGCCCAGTTCGGCACGGACCCAATCCATAGTCGCGGCCCAGTCAGCTTCGCTGGTCACGTCCTGGGCCCTTGCCACCCCGCCAATCTCTGCAGCCAGGTCTTCCGGAGCGGTCAGATCGGTAACGGCGACTTTCGCCCCGGCTGCCGCAAGCGCGCGCGCCGTAGCCTGACCCAGACCGCGCATGGCACCAGTGACCAGGACAATCCGCCCATCCATATCAGCCATGGCTCAAGCCTCCGCTGTCTGGCGGGCGAGTTCGTCGCGCAGCTCGCGGCGCAGGAACTTGCCATTGGCGTTGCGCGGCAGGGCTTGGTCCTTGAACCAGACGTAACGCGGTACCTTGTGCTTGGCCATCACCGTCCCGCAATGCGCGCGCAGCGCTTCGGCATCCAGCACCTCACCGGGCTTGAGCACCACGGCCACGCCCACTTCCTCGCCCAGCCGCTCATCCGGCACGCCGAACACGCAGCATTCGGCTACGGCCGGGTGGCGGTAGATCCCGGCCTCGACCTCGGTGCAGAATACGTTCTCGCCGCCGCGCAGGACCATGTCCTTCTTGCGGTCGACAATGTAGATGAAGCCGTCCTCATCGATCCGGGCGACGTCACCGGTGTGAAGCCAGCCATCGGTGAACGAGGCTTCATTGGCATCGGGACGGTTAAGGTATCCCTTGATCACCGACGAGCCCTTGACCCACAGTTCACCCACTTCGCCCTGCGGCACGGCATTGCCATCGTCATCGACGCACTTCACGTCGAAGTTGGGCATCGACGGGCCGGCGCTGTCCGGCCGGTCGACAAAGAAATCGCCGCCAACCGAAGTGATGATTCCGCAGGTCTCGGTCATGCCATAGCCGGTTGATGGCCGCGCCGACGGGATCTTTTGGTCAATCGCGCCGACCTGGTCCGGTGGGACCTGGGCACCGCCGCCTGACATGTTGAGCAGGCTGGAGGTATCGTACTTGTCAAAATCAGGGTGATTGATCAGCTCGCGCGCCATCACCGGCACGCCGGACAGCCCGTTGCAACGCTCCGCCTCGATCAACTTCAGTGCCTCGCCCGCTTCCCAGCGGTACATCAGCACGATCTTGCCGCCCTGGGCGGTTGCGGCATAGGCCGCGCAGTTGTTGGCAGTGACGTGGAACAGCGGGGTGGTGACCAGAGTCGCCGGAACTGGCGGCTCCGCCGGAATCGCCGCGCCGCCACCGCGCTCGGTTGCCATGCCGCTGGAAGCGCCGGCATAAAGCAGGTTCATCAGGTTGGATACACAGCCACGGTGCGTCAGCTGCGCGCCCTTGGGGTGGCCGGTCGTGCCGCTGGTGTAGAAGATGCAGGCATCGCTATCCGGATCAACGGTGACGTCGGGCATGGCACCGGGTTGGGCAATGACATCAGCCCAGGGGATCGTGCCGGTATTGCCATTGGCCCGGACTGCCACAGTCGGGACCTTTGCCGCGGCTGCGGTGCAATCGGCCAATCGGGCCAGCCGCTCGGCATCGGCGAAGATCACCTTGGGGCTTGAATCGGCGAGGGCATAGTCCAGCTCTTCGGGTGTCCACCAGGCGTTGGTCCCAACCGCTGCCACACCCAGGCACAGGCAAGCCCAGTAGATCAGCATCCATTCGGGATAATTGCGCATGGCGATGGCGACCCGGTCACCTGGGCGCACGCCCTGTTCCCACAGCCAGGCTGTCACGGCGCGAACCTGATCGTGGGCCTGCGCGTAGGTCAGCCGTTCGTCCTGATACACAAGGTAGTCACGCGGACCGAAGGCGGCGGTAGACAGCCAGAATTCGCGGGCCGAGGGCGGCGCGTTCTTGTAAACCTTCATCTGCTGGCCCAGCACAACGGACTCAACAATTTCGAACGGCCCGCCTGGTCCGGTCAGCTCTTGGCGCACCTGGTGCAACTGTGCGTAATGCATGCCTCGTCCCGTTATTGTCTTAATTGATCGATTAAGTGCCGCATCGCCGGGGGCGGGGCAAGAGACTTCCTTTGCCCGGCAGCCGAAACGACTTTAAGGCACGCCAGATGAGCCTTGCCCCGGAACGCCTTGACCGTTTTGCCCGCCACATCGTGTTGCCCGAACTCGGCGGGGCGGGTCAGGTCGCGCTCAGCCAGGCGCACGTGATACTGATCGGCTGCGGCGGGATCGGCTCGCCTGCCCTGCAGTATCTGGCCGGAGCCGGCGTTGGCCAGCTGACGCTGATCGATAGCGATGAGGTCGATCTGACCAACCTGCAGCGCCAGACGATCTTTACCGAGGGTGACGTGGGCCGGGCAAAAGCCGCTGCGGCAGCGGACTGGGTTGGCCGTTTCGATGGCGCTATCACCGTGCGCGCAATGTCAGCGCGGTTGGGGAGCGCAAACGCTGATCAGCTCCTTGCAGGGGCAAATCTGGTGCTTGATGGCTGTGACAACTTTGCGACGCGGCTGGCCGTGTCCGATGCCTGTGTGCAGCTGGGCATTCCGCTGACCAGCGCGGCGCTGGGCCGCTTTCAGGGCCAGGTCGCCAACTTCGCCGGGCACCTCGAAGGGCAGAGCTGCTATCGCTGCTTCGTGGGCGATGCCTTCGATGCCGAAGATTGCGATACCTGTGCGGCTGATGGCGTGCTGGGGGCGATGGCGGGGTGGGTCGGCACCTTTGCCGCAATGCACGCGGTGCGGGTGCTGGTGCAAGGTCAGGCAGCACTCGGCGATCCGCAATGGGGCAAGTTGCACTTGCTAGATGGGTTCACGCCCGAGCTGCGGACCATGCGGATCGTCAAGGATCCGGAATGCCGGGCCTGCTCAGCCGTCTAGAACTTCGGCAACCCAATCGGGTACCACTTCGGTTGCCGGGCCCAGGCGGGTTTCGTGAAACCAGTTTGATCCCTGCGACCGTTCCAGGTTGAGCTCCAGCGTCTGGAGGCCAAGCTCGCGCGCGGTACGAACCAGCCCCGCCGCAGGGTAGACCGCGCCCGAAGTGCCGATCGAAACAAACAGGTCCGCCTCGCGCAGCGCGGCATGGATTTCGCCCATGCGATAAGGCATCTCGCCGAACCACACGACATCCGGGCGCAGCGTACGCGCCTGGCAGACCGGGCAGCACGGGCGATCTATCAGCGTCCCGCGCCAGTGCGAGCGGATATCGCAAGAGGTGCACCAGGCCTTCAAGTGCTCGCCATGCATGTGCAGCACCCGCCGCGCGCCGCCGCGCTCATGCAGGTCGTCGACGTTCTGTGTCACGATCAGCAGGTTGCCGTTCCACTGCGCATCCAGCTCTGCCAGCGCGCGGTGGGCTGCGTTGGGCACCTTCTCCTGAATTGCCGCGCGCCGCATGTCATAGAACCGCAGCACCAGATCCGGATCGCGGGAAAAGGCCTCGGGTGTGGCGACATCCTCGACCCGGTGCTGCTCCCACAGCCCGCCGGCCGAACGAAAGGTGTCGATGCCGCTTTCGGCACTGATCCCCGCGCCAGTCAGGATCACGATGTTGCGGATTTGGCTCATGTCGCTCATGAAGCACGCCACGAATGGGGACGGCAATGGCAAGAATCGGGATTATCGGCAGCGCAGGGCGCATGGGACAGGCACTGGCCGATGCGATCCAGGCCGCAGGCGCGGAGCTTGCGGGTGGGGTCGACAAGGGCGGTGATGTCGCTGCCCTCGCCGCGCAGAGCGACGTACTGGTCGATTTTTCGGCGCCAGCTGCGTTGGAGGGCAACCTTGATGCCGCCGTGGCCGCGGGTGTGCCGATCGTGGTTGGAACGACCGGGCTGGAAGAACGCCACCATTGGCTGTGCGACCATGCGGCAGAACGGATTGCCGTGCTGCAGACCGGCAATACCTCGCTGGGCGTTACGTTGCTGGCCTATCTGGTTCGCGAGGCTGCCAGCCGCCTCGGCGAGGATTGGGACATCGAGATTGCCGAGACCCATCACCGGATGAAGGTTGATGCCCCCTCTGGCACTGCGGTGCTGCTGGGTGAAGCGGCCGCTGCGGGCCGCGGGATTGACCTGGCGAACCACAGTGCGCGCGGGCGTGACGGGATCACCGGTGCACGCCAGTCAGGCGAAATCGGCTTTGCCAGCCTGCGTGGCGGCTCAGTTGCCGGCGATCACACCGTCCATTTCCTGGGCGCGGATGAGCGGATTTCACTGACCCACCTTGCCGAGAACCGCACGATTTTTGCCAAGGGTGCGGTCCGCGCGGCGCAGTGGCTCGTAGGCAAGCCGACTGGACGCTATCGCATGGGCGAGGTGCTTGGCCTTTGAAGCGCGAGCAGATCTTCGAATTCTTCCGCCGCCTTGCCGAGGATAATCCTTCGCCCGAGACGGAGCTGGAGTTCGGCAACACCTATCAGCTGTTGGTCGCGGTGACGCTATCCGCGCAGGCGACCGATGTCGGCGTCAACAAGGCGACGCGGCGGTTGTTTGAACTGGTCAAGACCCCGGCCGATATGGTTGCGCTGGGCGAGGCGGGACTGAAGGAGCACATCAAGACGATTGGCCTGTTCAATACCAAGGCCAAGAACGTCATCGCCCTCTCCGCAATCCTGGTACGCGACTATGGCGGGGAAGTTCCCGCCGACCGCGATGCGCTAACCGAACTTCCGGGGGTGGGCCGCAAGACTGCCAATGTCGTGATGAACTGCGCTTTCGGGGCAGAAACCTTTGCTGTCGATACCCACATCTTCCGCGTCGGCAACCGCACAGGCCTTGCCAAGGGCAAGACCGTGCTGGCCGTGGAAAAGGCGCTGGAGAAAAAGGTGCCACAACCCTTCCGCGTGGGCGCGCATCACTGGCTGATCCTGCACGGCCGCTACATCTGCAAGGCCCGCACACCCGAATGCTGGCGCTGCCCGGTGGCAGACCTCTGCGCCTTCAAGCCGAAGACGCCTGCCCCGAAGGGCAAGGCGGCAACAGTCTAGCGCTTTTTTTCGAAGTTCGCCGGGTCTAGTTCCAGCCCGCGGCGGCCATCGGCGGCGGTGTGGGCCGGGGCGTGCGGATGCTCGACAAACTCGGGTTCTTCGACCTCCAGCATGCCTTCCCACTTGGTGATGACCGACGTGGCAACAGCATTGCCAACCACGTTGGTGGCGGTGCGGCCCATGTCGAGGAATTGGTCGATCGCCAGGATGATCGCCACGCCTTCAACCGGCAGACCGAACATGGCGAGCGTGCCGGTAATCACCACCAGGCTGGCCCGCGGCACGGCGGCAACGCCCTTGGATGAGATCATCAGGGTCAGCAGGATTGCGATCTGGGTGCCAATCGACAGATCGATGCCATAGGCCTGGGCGATGAACAGCGTCGCAAAGGACATGTACATCATCGAGCCGTCCAGGTTGAAGCTGTAGCCCAGCGGCAGCATGAAGCCTGAAATGCGGCGCGGCACGCCAAACCGGTCCAACTGCTCAAACAGCTTCGGCAGGGCGGCCTCGCTCGATGCAGTCGAGAAGGCGATCATCATCGGTTCGCGGATATAGCGGATCAGCGTGAAGATGCGCCGACCCAGGAACAGCCCGCCGACCGTCAACAGAATTAGCCAGAGAATGCTGAGCGAGAGGTAGAACTCGGTCACCAGCTCGACATAGGTGGCAAGGATGCCCAGCCCGCTTGAAGCAACGACCTTGGCCAGCGCGCCAAACACCGCGAAGGGGGCAAAGCGCATCACGTAGCCGGTGATCTGCAGCATCATTTCCGCAAGGGCATCGGCGCCGCGGACCAGCGGTGCGCCTTTCTCACCCAGCGCCGATAGGGCCACGCCCGCAAAGACCGAGAAGACCAGGATCTGCAGAATGTTGTTGGTCGCCATCGCGTCGAAGGCGTTCTTCGGGAAGATGTGCAGGACAAAGTCGAAGAAATCGAGCTTGGCCACTTCGCCAACCGAGGCTGCCGCGGCAACCGATACGTCCACTCCCACGCCAGGCTGAAAGAAGTTGACCATGACCAGACCCAGACCGATCGAAATCAGGCTGGCGAGGATGAACCAGGTGATCGCGCGAAAGCCAATTCGGCCCAATGCGGCGCTGTCGCCCATGTGGGCAATGCCCACGACGATGGTGGACAGGATCAGTGGCGCGACCAGCATCTTGATCAGGTTGAGGAAAATGCTGGATAGCAGGCCGAACGACTTGAGGTAGATTTCCTTCAGATCAGCCTCGACACCGAACGGCCAGACGGTGACAGCGCCCTTGGGGATGAAGGTGAAAACCAGCCAGCCGGCGACAACGCCCAGCACCATGCCGATCAGGATATAAAGTGTCAGGCGCCGGTCCATGGCGTGCGTCCCCCGGATTGAAAGATTGTTTCCAACCAGCCTAACAGGCTGTCGCGCCCATCGCAATCAGCCTGCCAGTGCGGCGGTTGCGATGCGGGCATAGATCCGCGCGAGCGCATCCAGATCGGGGACTGCCACCGCTTCATCGCGCTTGTGCATGGTCGCGTTGCACAGGCCAAATTCGATCACCGGGCACAGTGCCTTCAGGAACCGGGCATCGCTGGTCCCGCCAGAGGTGCTGGCCTCGGGCGTAACGCCGGTCTCGGCCTCGACCGCGCGGGCGACCATGGCCGAGAAATCCCCTGGCGGGGTCAGGAACGCCTCGCCAGAGATGACGGCGCGGGCCGTCCCGCCGTGTTTTGCGGCAATTGCGCTGACCATGTCAGCCAGCGCCTGCCCGGTGTGCAGGTCGTTGAACCGGATCGACAGGCGGGCGTGGGCGCGGGCCGGGATCACGTTGGTGGCCGGGTTGCCGACGGTCACGTCGGTGATCTCAAGGTTCGATGGCTGGAACCAGTCAGTCCCTTCGTCGAGCACCAGCGCGTTCAGCTCGGCCAGCATGTTGACCAGTGGCCCGATCGGGTTGTTTGCCAGATGCGGATAAGCAACGTGCCCCTCGCCGCCCTCGACCGTCAGCCAGATGTTGACCGAGCCGCGTCGGCCGATCTTCATCATGTCGCCCAGACGGTTCACGCTGGTCGGCTCACCCACCAGGATCAGGTCGGGAATGGCGCTTGCGGCGCGCATATGGTCGATCAGCGGCAGGGTGCCGAAGCGCGCGGGGCCTTCCTCGTCACCCGTGATGATAAAGCTGATCGTGCCAGCTTCCTGCGGCACGCTTGCGGCGGCAGCGACCATTGCTGCGATCGAGCCTTTCATGTCGACCGCACCCCGCCCATAGAGCAGCTCACCGCGCACTTCCGGCGCAAAAGCGCCGGTGGTCCAGCCTTCACCCGGCGGCACCACATCTAGGTGTCCGGCAAAGCCGAAATGACGGCTCCCGGCAGGCCCCTGCCGGATCGCGAACAGGTTCTCGACGGGGCCGTCGGGTGCCTCGCCGGCCAGGAAGCGGTGGACCGCGAACCCGAGCGGCGCAAGCTGGCTTTCCAGGCAGTCGAACACCATGCCTGTCGCTGGGGTGACGCTGGGGCACGCGATCAGCGCCTCGGCAAGCGGCAGGACGGGGGGCAAGGTTGTGCTGGTCATGGTTCGAGGCGGCATATGGTGTATGGTGCTGGCCTGCAAGCAGGAGCACGTCCATGCCCAAGCTCGATCTGGACAGCATTCCCCAGACCAACGCCACCGGCTATCCGCCCGAGCATGCCGACAAGGTGCAGGGCCGTTGGTACCGCCGTATCGCCCCCGCGGCTGGCCTGACCGACTTTGGCGTGAGCCATGTCGTGCTTCAACCAGGCGCTTGGTCTGCCCAGCGGCATTGGCATGAGGCCGAGGATGAGCTGGTGGTTATGCTGGCCGGGGAAGCCGTGCTGGTCGATGACAGCGGCGATACGGTGATGCGCCCCGGCGATGTGGCAGCCTTCCCAAAGGGAGATGGCAACGGCCACGTCCTCCAGAACCGCTCAACCGAGCCTTGTGTCTATGTTGCAATCGGCAAGCAGGCGGCGAGCGACTGCCACTATCCCGATATCGACATGCATCTGTTTGATGGTCAGGGATTCCGCCGCAAGGACGGTTCCGCATTCTAGCGAGCAAGCGCTCCATCCAACAGCCGTGCCAATCGCAGGCCTGCCTGACTGATCCGCTGGCGCAGAGCTGGCAGACTGGCTTCGATATCCTCGTTCGACCAGACGATTTCCTTGGGCGCTGCAGCGCCGTTACAGGGATCACGGTCAAAGGCCTTGGCATAGACCAGGCCCTTAGCCAGCTCCCAGGATTCGCGCCCCCAGTCAGCCACTTCGCCGGTATCGAGCGCGACGCGCTCTTCAGGCGTGTAGCGGCGGATCAGCGGCGGGACAGCGCTGCTGATGCCGCGCTCGGCCATGGGGCCATCCCAGACGGAATGCAGATTGTGGCCGGGGGCGATGCCATATTGTGCCGCCACCTGGTTGCCGCCGAGGTCGTTGTTGTCACCCGAATGCAGCGGCATGTGCAGATCGCCAACAAAGTGCGCCAACCAGGCCAGTGCCTCCAGCCGCTGGGCGGCGGGTAGGGTCTTGTCGGCCAGCACGCGTCGGTTGCGCTCGATCTGCCCGGTCACGCAGTTCCCGCCCGCGCAATTGGCGCGCGGATCATAAGGCTTGCAGATGTTCATCGTCTGATAGTGCCAAGAGAACGAATAGCCCCAGCGCCAGGCCTCACGCCTGATGCAATCAGGCCAGTAGCTGGCCTCTTCCAGGCTGCGCACGCGGCAATAGGACGTCCCGAGGCCTTTTTCCGCGCGTAGCAGATCACGCACCGCGGCGCGGGTCTGCGGGGAGACATTGGCCCAAGCGATGCTGGCGGTACTCTGGTGCCCGAATTCACCCCAGGCGAAGGCCGGGCGCGCCATCAATGCTGCCAGCGCGGCCAGCGTTGCAGCAATCCAGCGCACTATCGTTTCCCGCCTGGCGGACTTGGTATTTCCCATTGTTCGATTACCCATTCTTCGTCTGCGGCGGCGGTGACCCAGGCCTGCAGCCATTCGTGTTCCCAGATCGCTTCCATATAGGCCTGGCCGAAGCCCGGCACAGCTATCCCATAGGTCATGAAGCGGCAGACCACGGGTGCGTAAAAGATGTCGGCTGCGCTGAAAGTGCCGAACAGGAACGGTCCGCCGTGCCCGAACCGGGCTCGCGCCTCGGCCCAGAGCGTGAGGATGCGAACCACCTCGTTGCGGGCCACCTCGTCAATCTCCCACTCTTCGACCTGACGGCGAATGTTCATGGGACACTGGCGCCGCAGCGCGGCATAGCCAGAATGCATTTCCGCCACCATCGAACGGGCCATGGCGCGGGCATCATCGGACTTGGGCCAGAACCTATCGCGCCCGACGCGGTCGGCCAGGTATTCGATGATTGCCAGGCTGTCCCAGACCACGGCATCGCCATCCCACAGCACCGGAACTTTACCCGCCGAAGGGGCGATCTCGTCGTGCAGCTTTTTCTGCTGGTTCCAATCCTTGCCATAAAGCGGCACCTGGATTTCCGCGAAGCTCAGGCCCGATTGCTTACAGGCCAGCCAGCCGCGCAGCGACCACGACGAGTAGTTTCGGTTGCCGATGATCAGCTTCATGGCGCGGGGGCTAGCCGTTCAGAGTGTCGCTGTCGACAATCAACGGGCCATTGGCGAGGTCTTGAGCTGCGGTTAAGGGGTATCGGATGGACACACCCGATCTGCCAATTTGCGTTGCAGCACTCTATAAGTTTATCCCCTTCGCGGACTACACGGTCTTACAGCCCCCGCTGCTGGCCTGCTGCCGGGCCCAGGGTGTGAAGGGCACGCTGCTGCTGGCGCATGAAGGGATCAACGGAACGATTGCCGGCAGCGATGCCGGGATTGCCGCCGTGCTGGGCCATATTCGCGCCTTGCCGGGGTGCGCCGACCTTGATGTCAAATTCTCGCGCGCGCCGGCCATGCCGTTTCACCGCATGAAGGTGCGCCTGAAGCGCGAGATCGTGACCATGGGCGTGGCCGACATTGATCCGCTGGCGTCAGTCGGCACCTATGTCGCTCCGGCGGACTGGAACGCGCTGATCGCCGATCCAGAAACGATCGTGATTGATACCCGCAACGATTATGAAGTGGCGATCGGCACATTTAAGGGCGCTATCGATCCGCAGACGGATAGCTTCCGCGATTTCCCCCGCTGGTTTCGCGAACGCCGCGATGCCTTGCTGGGGCAGGGCAAGGAGCCGAAGGTGGCCATGTTCTGCACAGGCGGGATTCGTTGCGAAAAGTCGACCGCGTTCCTCAAGGCCGAGGGGGTGGATGAAGTCTATCACCTGAAGGGTGGGATCCTGAAATACCTTGAGGAGGTCTCCCCGGCTGACAGTCTGTGGCAGGGAGAATGCTTCGTCTTCGATCAGCGGGTCAGCGTTGGGCATGGGCTGGTGCCCGGCAACTATGCCCTGTGCCACGCTTGCCGCCGCCCAGTCAGCCCTGAGCAGCAGGCCGCTCCGGAATATGAGGAAGGGGTGAGTTGCCCGGCCTGTTTCACTGAGCGCAGTGAAGCGCAGCGCGCCGGCTATCGCGAACGCCACCGCCAGGAAAAACTTGCCGCCAGGCGCGGTGCGGCTCATGTCGGGGCCGTGATGAGTGAGGAAAGCTGATGAGCCTGCGCCCCTTCCACCTTGCCTTTCCAGTCCATGATCTGGCTGCCGCCCGCGCCTTTTATGGCGAGGTCATGGGCTGCCCCGAGGGACGGTCTTCTGAGCAGTGGGTCGATTTCGATTTCTTCGGCCATCAATTGGTCGCCCACCTTGCCCCGGACAGCGCCGGGCGCGATGCGGCGCGCAATCATGTCGATGGCCATGGCGTGCCGGTGCCGCATTTCGGCGTGGTGCTGACATTGGAAGATTTCGATGTGCTGGCGACAAGGATGCGCGCTGCCGGCGTGACGTTTGAGATCGAGCCCTATACCCGATTCAAGGGCCAGACGGGCGAGCAATCGACCATGTTCTTCCGCGATCCCAGCGGCAATGCGATTGAGATCAAGGCCTTTGCCGACCTCGGATTGATGTTCGCCAAGTAAGGCGTCAGATGATCAGCGCGTCTTCAAAGATTGCGCCGCGCAGCTCGGCAATGCCCATGCCCTTTTCGCTGCTGGTCACATGGACCAGCGGGAAGGCGGCGGAATGCTTGCGCGCTTCGGCTTCGGTCGCGGCAGTGACGGCGGCCAGTTCGCTGGCCTTGATCTTGTCTGCCTTGGTCAGGACGATCCGGTAGCTGGCCGCTGCCTCATCCAGCATCTTCATCATGTCGATATCGACCGGCTTGGGGCCGTGGCGGCTGTCGATCAGGAGCAGGGTGCGCTTGAGCACGACCCGCCCGCGCAGAAAATCGCGGACCAGCCGCTTCCACTGCTCCACCACCTTGAGCGGGGCCTTGGCAAAGCCATAGCCGGGCATGTCGACCAGCCGGAACACCAGCGGATCGCCAATATCGAAGAAGTTCAGTTCCTGCGTCCGCCCCGGTGTGACCGAGGTCCGCGCCAGCGACTTGCGCCCGGTGAGGGCATTGAGCAGCGAGCTCTTGCCGACATTCGAGCGGCCAGCAAAGGCTATTTCCGGGACGTCCGGATCGGGCAGAAACTGCAGCCCCGGCGCTGACTTCAGGAATTCGACACGCCCCGCGAACAGGCGGCGCGCCCGTTCGACGGGGTCATCGATCTGATCCATCCTACTTCGCCTGTTCGCGCGCCCGCTTGGCATCGGCAGCATCCTTGGCTGCCTGCTCCTTAAGCTGCGGGTGCTTGGAATAGAGATATTTCTGCTGGGCAATGGTCAGCAGGTTGGAAGTGATCCAGTAGATCAGCAGACCCGCCGCGAAGGGTGCCATGATGAACATCATCATCCACGGCATCAGTGCGAAGACCTGCTGCTGGACAGGGTCCATCTGCGCAGGCTGGAGCTTGAACTGCAGCCACATGGTGATGCCCAGCAATATTGCCAGCACACCGATGCCCAGGAACGAGGGCGGCGTGAAATCAAGTAGGCCGAACAGGTTCAGCACGTGCAGCGGATCGGGCGCGGACAGGTCCTTGATCCACAGCGCGAAGGGCTGGTGGCGCATTTCGACCGCCAGAATCAGCACCTTGTAGAGCGCGAAGAACACCGGGATCTGCAGGAAGATCGGCAAGCAACCCGCAAGCGGATTGACGCCTTCCTTCTTGTAGAGCGCCATGATCTCTTCCTGCTGCTTGGGCTTGTCGTCCTTGTAGCGTTCCTGAATCGCCTTCATCTTCGGCTGGATCGCGCGCATCGCGGCCATGCTGGCGAACTGCTTTTGGGCGATCGGGAACATGATCCCGCGCACGATCAGCGTCATCAGGATGATCGCGACGCCAAAGTTGCCGACGGCCTTAAACAGCGCATCGAGCAGCATGAACAGCGGGCGTTCGAACCAGCGGAACCACCCCCAGTCGATCGCCAGGCTGAATTTGGGAATGCCATCCGCCTCGTACCGGTCGAGCACCTTGATTTCCTTGGCACCCGCGAACAGCCGGGTGCTGCGGGTCAGGCTCTGGCCGGGGGCCACAGTGCTTTCAGGATAAAACAGGTTGGCGAGGTAGATATCGCGACCGGGTGTACGGAAATCGGCGCTCGCCGGCACCTTGCCCTCGGGAATCAGGGTCGACATCCAGTAGACGTCGGTAAAGCCAACCCAGTCTGTCCGTGCGTCTTTGGTGACCTTGCCGGTTTCGCTGATATCGTCATAGTCGGTACCAAAATCGACGACTTCGCCAAAGGCCCCAAACGGGCCAGCGTGGACGTTGAAGCTGTCGAGTGCGGCGGTCTTGTTGGTACGGTTAAGTTGCGCGACCGGTTCGATCGTCAATGGAGCGGTACCCGCGTTGGTCACACCCTGTTCGACCGTCACCATATAGTCCGCGTCGATCTTGTAGGTCAGGGTAAAGGTGGCGCCGGTCGGGTTGGTCCAGCTCAGCGTCACCGGCGTCTGCGGCGTCAGCTTTGCGCCAGCGGGCGCAGTCCAGACGGTCTGCGGGCCAGGGACGGTGCCGGCCGCACCGACCCAGCCAAACTGGGCATAATGCTGGGCAGGGGTGCCGGCGGGCGAGAAGATCCGCTGCGGTCCGCTGGCCGGATCGATAGCGGCGGTGTGACGCACAGTGACAAGATCATCGACCACGCCGCCCACGGGATTGAGCGAGCCGGTCAGGCCCGGTGCAGCAATCGCGATCCGGCCCGGATCGGCCAGGATCGTCTTGATGTCGCGGGCTTCCTCGGCAATGTCGGTCGCGCTGGTCAGCCCGCCCTCGCGGGTCGGCTTGGCGGCGCCAGAAGGGCTTGCAGCAGGGCTGGCGCTGGCAACCGGCTTGGCCTTGCCGGCGTTCGGATAGAAATAGCGGACGCCCGCATCCCAGCCGAACAGCAGCAGTGCGCTTAGCACCACGGCCAGGATCAGGTTGCGCTGGTTCTGGTTTTCCAAGGAAATGCCCCTAGTGATCGTGATTTCGGTGAAAGTGGAGAGCCATGCAGCACCATTCAAGGCACCGGGTCATAGCCATGCCCACCCCACGGGTGGCAGCGCATTAGCCGCTTCGCGGCCAGCCAGCCACCCTTAATCGCGCCGTACTTCTCCACCGCCTCGATCGCATATTGCGAGCACGAGGGGGCATAACGGCAGGACGGCGGCAGGATACGCGACGGACCCAGCTGCCAGCCGCGTGCGATCAGGATGAGAAGCCGCTTCATCGCCGTTTTCTGGGCGGATCGCCCTTACCCTGGGCAGCGCGCGTCAGCGCGGCTGACAGTTCATCACGCAGCAGGCCGAAATCGCGCTCAACCCCGCCCTCGCGGCCGATCAGGACATGATCGTGGTCTGGCAGGCCAGCAGCGGGCAAGATCTCGCGCAGCAGTGCACGGAACCGACGCTTCATCCGATTGCGCACCACCGCATTGCCGATCTTCTTGGTAACGGTAATGCCATAGCGCAGGCCTTGGCCTTCATTCGCTCGCGCCAAAAGCACGAAACCGGGGCGTGCTATGCGCAAGCCCCGGTTGGCAGCCAAAAAATCAGCCCGCCGCGTAAGGACGGACATTGGCAGTGATTCGCTCAGGCAGAGAGCTTCTTGCGGCCACGCGCGCGGCGGGCGGCAAGCACCTTGCGGCCGCCGACAGTGGCCGTGCGGGCGCGGAAGCCGTGGCGGCGGGCGCGGACAAGGTTGCTGGGCTGGAAGGTGCGCTTCATGATAACCTCGAAAATCGAATAAAAAGGGCCGCCGCGTGGGCGACCGCATCACAGGGGCGGGCCGTTAAGCGAGGCGGGCGGGTGAGTCAAGGGATTCGCGCTCAGTTCAGGCTGACCCAATGCGCCATTTCCGCCCCGCTGAGCCATTTGGCACCGCTATAAGGCACCGAATTGGTCATGGCGTAGAACGCCCGGGCCTGGGCAAAGCTCATCCCCATCTCGCGGTAGTAATCGATATAGGCGCGATTCTCCGGCGAGTCTGCCGGATAGTCGCGGGCTTCGCGGCCATATTCGTCTGACCAGGAATGAACCGCGAATTCCGCAGCCGGATCGGCAATCCGGCGGGCGCCGGCCAAAAACAGCTCAACTCCGCCTGAACGCACCGAACCACCGGCGGGGACCAGGGTCGCGATCCCCCGGGCCCGGATCATCCGGCCCAGTCGCAGGTTTGCGCGATCGTCCTCGGTCCCGGGGCATTCGATCATCTCGATCAGCGAGATCGCGGGATAGGCCCGCAGCATGGCGGTGAACTGGGCGGGGCTGGCACTGTCGGTAACATCCACCAGCGCGGCGCGGGTGGCATCCAGTACTCGAAACGGCCCGTAAGCGGCGATCGCCTTGGGCGCAGGCGCCAGCACGGTGCCAAGATAGCGATCCGAGCCGACCGGTTCGGTAATGATCACCTGGGTCACCGGCTGGCCTGGATGCGCGCTTTGCGCATGCAGCGGATGGATCGACGCGATCAGGAGCGCGAGCAGGAGGGTGAGGCGGCGCAGCATGGCACACTCCATCGGCGACCCACCTTGCCGGAAACCGAATGCCCAGGGTTAAGTTCCGGTAAGGACGTGGATACGCTTTTCCTCGACAGCGCGGCCTTGCAGGGGCATCACCTAAGGTATTGTAACGGAGGGTGTTCTTGGTCGCGCTGGTCCAGACTGTTGCCTATCT
>JACCDU011088922.1_pt1 | contig 48655 bp, 41 predicted proteins | sample 7446081 | NCBI WGS metagenome assembly JACCDU01 (sample SAMN15323447, study PRJNA562643) | freshwater metagenome | isolation source: river surface water | place: USA:Blue River Watershed | collected 2017-08-17 | reverse complement strand
TCCACATAACCATCTTTATAAAATAAATTATAGTGAAACATACAATCAGTTAATGCGTAATGTCCATTTGCAAAACCTGGTGGAACTAATACCTGATTTCTTAATCTCTCACTTATAATATAGCTTTCCCAATCACCATATGTAGGTGAGTCTTTTCTCATATCCAATACAACTAAATAGATATCACCTACCGCTGCTTGAACCAGTTTCCAAGTCTTATTATCCCAATGTAATCCTCTCAATACACCTTTGTAAGAACGAGAAAATCTACCATGTATTTCACACCCATCACTCACATAGTTCATCACAGGATGTTCTTTTGAATGAAAGGTCGTAAATATCTCACCTCTATATTCTCTGAATACCGATGGTTGAAATTGTGGAACTTCTATACCAAATTTTTTTGATGGAGTTATTTTAAACTCATCCCATTTATTACTCATATAATTTTAATTTTAATATATGTTCATAAAGATTTTGAGCAATTAATTTGTGACCCTTATCACTAAAATGGCAAAAATCCGTTTCAGTTTGATTGTTTGTTATATCGTGATTTGAATAATCAAAATAAATATATTTTTTATATTCATCAATTGTAAAAAAATCTACATTACCAATACGATTTGTTTTTATAAAAATAACTTTAATATTATTATTTTTAAGCATGTGTTGAAAATTAAAATTATTCACATTAAAATTTTCTATTTCAAAAGTATCGTTTACAAAATTGTTTTCATATAATTTTAAAAATTCAATTTCTTCTTTAGTATATTGCCAAAGATATGAACCAAATTTAAATCTAATTAAACTTCCATCATCATACAAATCTATCATATCTACATTCTTATTTTTACCAAATTTACTCCAAAATTCACGTCTAGTTGGTTCGGTATATTGAATAACAACCAAATCATTTGATGTTAAATTACCATCAATTATATGTTTAGTAATCATTCTCCAAATTCTATAATTACTACCACATCCGGCCACACAATTTACTAATTCATAATTTAATAATTTAGCCAATTCTTCTGGATAACTTGTTTTACAATTACAACGACTAGACACACTACAACCTGCCGTAAATAATTTTCTCATATTATGTTTGATTTGCATAACCTAAAGGAAAACCATTTCTAAACTCCGCACCCATTTTTGGAACTATCATTTGATAGGCCTGGATTAATTGTTTTATTCCTTTATCCAAATCCCATTCCGGTTTCCAACCGGTTGATTCTATTTTCTCATTAGAAACAATATAGTTGCGTTTATCCGGGTCTTCATAGTAATCATCATATACTACCGCAAAATCTTTTACATGAGTTTGTATCTTCTCCAATAGTTCTTGCTTTGAAAGATTTGCATCACTCAATCCTACATTAAAAATTTCACCTCTATATGTTTCATAATTTTCCAACATAAAAAGAAATGCATTTGCAACATCTTCAATATGTATAAAGTTTCGTTTAAACGATTTTTCAAATACCACTATGTATTTATCGGTAATTGCCTTATAGGTAAAATCATTAACTAATAAATCAGTTCTCATTCTTGGTGATACCCCAAAGACAGTTGCTAATCTAAAAATGATTGCATCGGTTGAAGTTCTCAAGAAATTCTCAGCATCACATTTAGTTTGTCCATAAACTGAAATGGGTGTAAGTGGTGATTCTTCAGTGCAAAATAAATCATCCTTACCAACACCATATCCACTATTTGTATTTGGGTAAAGAATTTTTTTATTTGTTTTATTTGTATATTTTACTATATTTACAATTTGCTGAAAATTTATTTCTTTTGCTAATTTAGGGTCTGCAGCACATGCTGGGAAACCAACAATTGCTGCTAATGGAATTATTACATCAACTTCATTACAAAGTTTTTCCAATAAAGATTCATTACGAACATCTCCGTAAATAAATTTAAAATTTGGATTGGATGTATATTGTAATAATGAAGTTTGATTAAATAATAATTTATCTAATACAATAACACTATGCCCTACATTTAACATTTTTTCGGTAATTACTGAACCCAAATATCCAGCTCCTCCTGTGATTAATACTTTCATTAAAAGTAAATATTATGTTCTATATAAAATTGTGGATAATTTCCACTAAATGATACATCCCAAACTTTATATCTGTTATGATGCGAAAAATCGGATAAAAATGCAAAGTTTTTTCTAAGTGGATAATCATAATTTAATTTTTTTAATCCATTAAAAACTTCATGACTGTACTTATCTGAGTAATTATCTATTATATCTTGTGCTTCAACTATTGATAGTTTTTTATTTAATACAAACGCTAATTTATATTCAAATTCACCATATCCTCTATGTTCCTCTGGCCCAATCATACTACCACATCCAAACCAATAAAAGGCATGTTCATATGATTGTTTTTCATTTTCTTCAAAATTCATAGTACCAACTAAATACCCATTCATATAACAATCAATTTTTCTATCCTCATAGTGGTCACAAATCATAGTATATTCATTGAATACATTTAATTCATCATCCTTTAAACCATAGAATATTTGTTTTACAACAGGTTCACCTTCTTTGTCTTTTAACCAATATGTAAATACAATATTAGAATTTCCATATTCATCTCTAAAAGCCGATACTCCTGAATGCATTCCGTTTCTTGCTAGCATCCAAGATTGTTGTAATTTTAATGTTTCTGGAAATATTTTTGCAGTAACATGTAATACAAAATCTTCTTCCATAAATTTATCAATTCTATCGGAAACTGCATATCTACTTTCGGGTAAAACAAAAAATATATTATCTCTATTTACTTTTAAACTCATAGTTGTATTGTTTTGCAAAAATTATAAAATTCTTCTAATTCAGGAAATGTTTTTACAAAATTAGTTCCTCTACGTTTATCATGTTCACTAAAATATTTATAAAAACTATATCTATTTTTCATTTGTTGTGTTGCATCTTGTGGAGATATCATCCAATCGTAAATTCTTTTTACTTTTTGAACTTCAACATCACTATATCCAATGTGTTCTGGACTAAATGATGGTGCTGCATAGTATGTAATCAACTTTGCTTGGTCTAAAATATATTTAGAAAATTCATAAGGTAAAACTTGTACCGTTTGATGTGTTGGGTATCTTAAGTATGATGAATCCAAAAACACAGCCGAATTCCAATATCTATCAGATGATGCGTATTGGTCTTTCAAAGTATAAACGTTGTGAATCAATTGTTCATAGTTAAATACACTCAATGCGTTATAAGTTGACATGAATGTAATAATAACTCTAGGACATTCTGTAAGTATTTTATTTACATTATCCCAAAATCTATTAAATTCTAAACCGGTTCTAATATATTCTGCCTGCTCTCCCCAAGTATCTACTGATGTAAATATTACAACTTCCTTTGCTCTACCCTCATCTTCAATTCTTTTTATTTTTTGAATAAATTTATCAACCAATTCGGTAGGAACACCTAAGTTTGAATTAAATGCTAATTTCAGTTCTGTGTTTGGGTTTGGATGTTCTATAATATAGTCCAACACTTTCCATGTATCTTTACTCATTAAAGGTTCACCACCTGTTATTCTAAATGTATGTAAATCTCTATACAATTCTGGCCACCATTTCCAAAATGCTTCTACATAAGGGTTTACATCTCTTAATGGTATTGGCATTTTATCTTCTAATTTCATCCACTCCGTAGAATTGAAATTATCTAATGTAGGATAGTGTCCATATTGTTCAATTTCTTCAACCCACTTAGAACTATATGCAGGTCCACAATAAGAACACTTGAAATTACAAGCATTACTAAATGCAACTTCTACATATTTTGGATTAAAATCTTCTCTCCAATCGGATTCGGTTATTTCTTTCATAAACGGATAAGACCAACTTTCTCCTGATTTGAAAATTCTATCACTAAATCTATCGGAATTATCTTCCACATTCCAACAATAATCACATTCGGTAGGTCTTGCACCTTGTAACATTTCTTTTCTACGAAGTTTTTTGTACCTTGTGTTATGAAGTGCCGATGGATTTCGTGCAATTTCTTGTTCGGAAATTTTATGAGTTTTAGGGTGGTGACATGAGTGATTATGTCCACTCTGTAATTGAAGTGTAACTTGTGTCCACTTTGCTAAACACATACCCTGCCCAACTTCATTTAATTCATCTTTTACTCTAAGATAAATTGGATTTTCTAAATATGTTTTTTGTTCTGCCATAATTTTTAATTTTGAGATAAGCAATGCACATTAATCATTTTATGTCTTTCAAATATCAAATGTGTACTTAAATATTTATAATTCATATTGTTTATCCCATCTGTTTTATAATCAATTTTATTTTGTTGCATTTGCAAAACATATCTTCTTTCATTTTTTGCAGTTGTTTCACCTTTTGCCCATTTTTCAATTCCACCAACATTAATCAATCCTTCGGTTTGATGCGGTAAACAACAAAATTTACCATCTCTTCTATAAGGTAAAATTGTATTTGGAATTTGAATATCTCTTTCTTCTATTTTTATATTTTGCATTACACCATCATTGAATTCAGCTTGGTCTATTACAAATTTATCATCTGTTATATCTTCGAAATTATAATGCATTACTAATCCATTTGTTGAATATTCATCATGTAATTTTGAAACTTCTTCTGCTGATAAAACTCTATCCCAAAACTTTATATCTGCTATTTCTCCTTTAAAATAATTATTAGCATCATTTGTAGAATATGTCGGTGTATGTCCAATATAAAATGGTTCACTACCATATCTTTTTAAATTATGTTTGTACTCAATTGGTGATTGTGTTCCTGTTCCGTTTCTTGCATCACTTTCTGCACCATTTAAATAGAAATGCATTTTTTTATTTTCATCATCTACCACCATAGTTACCCAAGTCCATTCATTTTCATACCTTTTAAACCATTGATATATGTGCTCTCTATGTGAATTCCATAACATACCTGTGTATGCTCTACTATTATTAAAAGATATTCCCCAATCATATCCTGATTTTCTGAATATTGGAAACTCAACAAATTGTCTATTTTCATCACCGATTAACCAAATGGGAGCTTTTTGTATTTGCTGGTCAGCTTTTACTAGAATAGAAATTGTATGAGAATTTGATATTGCTTGTCTCATTTTTTCACATCTTGGTATGCTTATTGATGAATCCATACCATTAAATACTGCAACTTTTTTTGTTTTTTTATATGATAATGTTTGTTTATCAACCATATCTTCTTTAACACATCTCCAAAATAGGTCATCATCTTCCATACCCCAATCCCAATAACCATTTGAATAACCATTGGTTTTCATTACTTGCTCTTTTGAAAAAACAACTGCACCTCCAAAGTATTCCTGATATTTTAGTTGATAATCTGATTGCGAAATACGAACTGCAATGTGTTGTGGATTATCTTCTGGGAATGAATAATCACAACTATCATCTTCTGGCACCATATCAATATCATGCCAAACGATGTAATCACATCCATCATCAAATGCATACTTTGCGGCAATGTTTTTCATTAAACCTCTATTAAAAAGATATTCATCACATTGATGTGCAATGTATATTGTATGGTCTATTCCCATTTTATCTAAAAATTTAGTTATATGTGGAACAAACACATTCATGTGTTCTTCTCTATTTCTATATGGTACGCAAACTCCTAACTTATGTGCCATTATAATAATACTGAAAGGTGATGATAATTTTTTACCGAAACATCATTTAATATTTGATACATACAACTATTTAACCCATCTTTATCTGTATCGTATATTTTGGTTTTTATTTGATTTAAAAACCTAAGTTGGTTGATTCTAGTTTCTCTATGAACCCAATTTTTCTCATTCCAACTATTTGTTTTATGTGATAATAATTTAAATAATGATTTTCTTCTAAAAGGAACTGACATTTCTTTTCCCAACGATTCTTGCAATTTTATAAAATGGCAATTATTAATTTCACCATCGTTTCCATTAAATGATAAATCATATAAAATGTTATCTTTGTGAAATTTAAAATCATAATATAATACTAAATTATCCGATGATTTATATCCTCTAAAGTTTTCTAATAAAGAATTTTCCAATACATTTTCGGATAATATTTTTATTTCTTTTTCCTGAAGAGCTGTATCAAATACTGCGAATTCGGAAATTAATCCATAAAAATAATTCGGGGTATCTCTGTTTGGGTCACCTACTCCAATATAAAAAAATTCTTCAGATGAATAATCTTTTGGTAATGCATTTAGTTTTTTACTACCAACTAATTTACCATCCATATAGAAAGATACTTTTTTTAATTTTGCTTCATATACTAAACATATTTGAACAAAGTGATTTGTTAATATTTCCGAATTTATTGATGTACAATTATCATTTTCATCCCAAAAATCAATTTTGTATCTTCTAAAAGAATTATAACTTATAGATGTATCATATCCAGGTATTGAAAATACGGTAAATTCATCATATTCATTGTTTGGATTTGATATAATATCATCCGGTTTAAAACTAATTAATATAGATGTATCCTCTGTAAAATCCAATAAGTTTTTCTTTGGAATTTTAATATATGAATTATTTGCATTAAATGATAATCCATATAATTTTTTATATTCTTTTTTACCAATTATTTTAGAATCCAATGCTATCTTTTTATTTGAAACTCTAAATAATAAATCATCATCTTCAAAACCCCATCCCCAATACAAATTGGAATATCCATTTATTCTTTCAAAAGTTTCGGAACCAAACATAGTTACTCCTCCAAAATAATCATCAAATTGAAGGTTTTTTGATTTATCATATTCTAATTCAAAATTAGTTGCTAAGTGCAATGGTATTTCGGAATATGAATAATCAACTTCAATAGGAACCATATCTACATCATGAAATACGATATAATCGCATCCCATCTCTTTTGCTTTAATAAACCCAATATTTAATAACTTACCTCTATTAAATGGTTTATCATCAGATTGTTCTACTATAATTAATTCATACTTTATTTTATTATTTTTAAAATACGAATTTATTCCATCTCTAAATTTTTCTAGATGCGATTCTCTATCTCTATATGGTACAATTATACCTAATTTCATTTATTAAGCTTTTTCTATATCTTTTTTTGGTCTAATTTTTCTTGGTGGTGGTAATTCTGCACCCGCTTCTTTGGTTTCAGGAGCTTCTAATTTCTCATTTACCTTTGGAGGTATTTGTGTACCAACTTGACCATCTTTTGCTATATTATAGAATTCATACAAATAAAATGCAATTCTTTCACTCCATTCTTTTTTGTTAATTTCTTCAAACCATACCGTAAGAGCATCTAAAGAATTTGCTATCTTTTCTAATGCTTTAACTTTTCTAGTTTCTAATACAACCGATTCAATACTAGGTCCTTTTTCTTCTTCAATATTTGAAGATGTTTCTTTTGTTTCTAATTTTACTTTTTTTTGTAAACTCATATAATTAAATGTTTATTTGGTGTTTATATACTTTTGATTTTATTTCTTCGGTAGATACTAAATCATATGAAAGTGTATTTAATCCAAATTCATCCGTGTCTAATACTCCCGTTACAATTTCATAAAAGAATATATTTTCATTTTCTATAAAATTTTCTTCTTTTTCTTTCCAATTGTAATTATCTAATTTACTGAATTTTTTTGAATTTTCCAAAATTGAAAATCTACCTATTGATTGTTCCGGCATATTTACTTCATAAGATAAGCTCAATTCTTCGGAATATATTTGTTGGTGGATGCCTGTGGAAACCACTCTTGCATTTGAATGCGATTTAGATTCATCAACATAAAAATCTCCAAATTTTTTATTAAAAGAAATATCAATTACCGATTCAAAGTTTGTATTGTGTGTACCTTCTAAGTTTTTATAACCATCGGTATACAATTTTAAAATTTCAGAATCAGTTAAAGGATAATCCCATATATTTAAATTTGATATTTTTCCTTCGAAACAATCTTTAAAAGCAATACTACCAATCCACAAATCTTTTCCTTTAAAATCCAAAAGTGTTCCAGAAAAATCCATAATTCGAACATTTCTACCATCAATATACAATCCAACAACTCTTCTATCTATATCTACTTTCAATGTAAGATTAATCCATTGATTTGTGTGTTTTTTATGTGGATACCAAATCTGATGTAGTTGGTGTTTTTCATCCCATAATTGTACTACCAATGCTTCATTTTGCATTACAAATATTCCCATATCATATCCTTGCTTACCGATTATACATCCATTGGTAGATTGGTCATCGTTTATGTAAATATTCATTGAAATTGTAAAAGAATCTTCAAACAAATAATCGGTTGTTTTATTTGATTTAATAAATGCACAATTATTTTCATTTACAACAAACGGATATATTGTTTTTTTAATAAATTTATTTACTTCTTTAACTTCCGTTAGAGCATGTGGTTTATATAAATCTCTTGTAAAAAATCTTTTAGTAGGTAAAATATTGTGTTTATTTAATCTATACAACAAGTCTGGCCAATGGAATACTCCACCCCAATAATCATTACTAAATCCATTTACATTATAAAAATCTTTTTTAGAAATTTTAAATGCACCTCCAATCCAATATGCATATGGTTTTATATTTGGAGATAAATGCATTGGATAATGTGAATATGTATAATCACATAATTCTTGTTTTGGTAAAATATCTATATCATGAAATACATAATAATCCGAACGGTCGGCCGTTATTTGTGCTCCAATATTACATAACTTTCCGTAATTAAAATAAACATCTGCATCTAATTGCTCTATGAAGTGAATTTCATAATCAACCTTATCTTTAAGAAAATATTCCATGTGTCCCACAAAGGTATACAAATCTTCCAATTTATTGGAATATGGAACTATGATAGATAACTTTTTATTATTCATTTAGTAACTGTTTATATTATATAGATATAATTTTTTTAAATAATTTATTCCATTGACCATACTCTTTAAATCCACCATTTTCAATCATAAATTCTGTATTAGTTATATCAATTTGAAAATTATTTCGTCTAATAGCTTGATACATTTTTAAATATTCATCCGAATAAGAATAATCTTTTTTAATATCTGCTACTGCTTTTATTCTTTCTACACAAGTACTATCCCATTTGAAATGATGTACCTGAACTGAATATTTTTCAATTGGTGCTATCAATGGGTGATTCCAACCTTGCCATCTCCATGTAGTTTGTCCATCTATTTTTGCATAATGTTGACCAGATGTTATTTCTATATACCCTTTCATTATACAAACTTTATTAGGACATGCACCACTCAATGGATATCTAAAAAATCCTGATAATGGAAATTGTTTAAATATATCTACATTATCTTTTATTTCAGGAAAAGTACCATCAATTCCAATTCTATCAACAAATCCACCTCTAACCAATTCCCAACCATTTGTTTCACAATCTGCAATTATTTGGTCTAAATCTGTGGAATAAATGTGAAACTCATCATCATCTGAAACTATCCACCAATCATTTGGATGCATCATTTTTGTTTCATTATATAATTGAGTAACATATTCCCAATTAAATTTTTCTTTTATTTCTCTTCTTACTATTTTTGCATTTGAAAATTTAGAAACAATTTCTTTTACTGAATCATATGTAGAAAAATCTTCCCACTCATAAACTACAACATAAATTTCATCCACAATATCAGTATAATGCGATAACATATGAGGAAGTATGTTCGTTCTACTTCCTGTCACTGTAACCAATCTTTTTTTATTCATTTTTTTATTTCCTTGTTAATACTGTCAAACCAGTACTTGTAACTTTTTCATCAAACATACGAAAGTTTTTTAAATTTACCAAATTCCATTCCGTATTTTTTTCCAATTCTTTTATAAAAGTTGCAGGGCCATCAAATGAAACAAAATCTTTCTTTTGATTATCAGGTACTAAAAATGTATCATGATATTTTTGGTCGGTATCATGTATTGTAATGATACCATTATTAGACATTATTTGTGAATACAATTCAAAATCTTTTTTAACTCCTTCATATGAATGGTCACCATCAATATGTAAATAATCTATTTTAATATCTTGTCTTATAAAATAATCATAATAAGCTCTTTCTGATGTTTCTAAAATAATCTGCGGTCCAAAATGTTGTCTTAAAAAACTATTCTCATCAGTCCAATCGGTAAACCCACCAACCCCATTTGCAGCATCAACAATTATTGTAGTTCCAATATCTCCCCATTCAATTGAATTATTTCCTTTGAATATACCTTCTTCCCACAAATCTTTTCTTGCTTGCGTCATAAGACGTGGTATAAATCCTCCTCCAGAACCAATACATACGCATATTTTGGCTCTATTGAACATTATGAGAGAATATATCATTAACCCATCACCTAAGTGTAAATCGGTTGCACCATGCGTCCAACGATACTTTACAGGTTCTAAAACCATATTACCTTCTTCATCAAACGAATGATTATTAGAAAGATAATCTTTAATTAATAAATCGTTTAGTAATTTCATTAAATTTTTTTGGATTTATATTCATTTATATCCGATTCAATTTTAGGCCATAAAAATTCTTCAAAAAATCTTAAATGTTGTTCTTCTGATGGGTGAAATCCACCACCTGTTAACATTTCATTTTTATTTAAAAACCATTCTATAATACCTCCACCAAAACCTTTTATATTGACATCATCCGTAAATATGAATTTTTTAAAATCTATTTTTTGTAAAAGTTCATCAATTATATTTAATTCTTTCCAAGATAATTCACATTCTTCTAATTTATCAAATATATTTTTTTCTGTATTTAAGCTTGAATAATCACCTTTATGGCCATCTTCTCTTTTTTGTAAATTTATTAATTTTTCAACACTAACATCCATATTAAATAAATTACCAATAGTAATCATTTTATATGGAATATTTGAACTTTCAAGATATTGTTGAGTATGATATATGTGTTCTAATGTTTCTAATACAGCACCAAATACAGAATAATAATTTTCATAAAAATTTTTTCCATATCCAAATGTATCCGTTCCATTATTCATATAATTTATTTTATTAACCCAATCAGGCCTCATATCTAATCTTGGAAATGTTTTTGCTCTTTCTTCATTTACAAAAACAGGATAATCCCATCTATCAATTGTTGACCATTGAATTATTGCATAATCTGGTTTTTGTTTTGTTAAATCACAATTTATATGCCAAAAAGTTTTTCTTCTTATAACCAAATTAGAAGAACCGCCCGCAGCAACGTTTCTTACGGCACCATGTTGAATTGAACCATCGTGTCTATATTTAAATAATTCTTTTGAATAGAATCCTTTTACCCAAGTATCATTATCATCAGCAGCTGCTGTGAATGAACAACCATTTACTAAAATCATATTATTTTTTTTATTTTTAAACCAATTCTTTTAATTCTGGAAAATCTGCGAAAAATTCTTCATCTTTTTTTCTTTTTTCTTCTTCCATTTTTTCCTTTTCCTTTTTCTCCTGTTCTTCTTTCAATTCCAAATATAATCCTCTGTTATATATCGAATATGGTATACCAATTTTTTTAAATAGTTTTTCTATTCTATCTAATCTATCCAATCTATCCATAGGTGTATTATATTTTGTAGAAAAATTTACACCATTGATATATTCCAAATATTGTTTTTCATCTTCAACCCATCTTTTTCTTAATGGTTCGTGAATTAAAAACGCAGAACAAGTTATAATCTCATCTATAACATCATGATATTCTTTTACAAAATTTAATGTTTTTTGAAAATCTTCTTCAGTTTCATTTAAGTACCCAATAATTAGTTGCATACCAAATTTCAAATGCACTTTATTTTCAGGAGGATAAGTTTCATCTACTTCTTTATTAATTATTCTTACATTTTCAAATATTTCTCTAACACCATCCATATTTGTATATTTCTTCATATGTCTAAGAACAGGTTCGGATGCCGATTCAAATCCATTAATCATTTTTGTTAATCCAGCTCTACGATATAATCTCATAGTATCTAAATCTCTCATATTTGCTTGTAATCTCGTATTACCACCAAATGTAATATGTTGGTCTGCTAATCCACTTGATATTATCTTTTCGCAAAATTCTTTAAACCAAACCGCATTTCCATTTATAATACTATCTTGACAGAAAAAGTATTTTTTACCTTTTGCAACCCACGCTTTCATTTCTTCAACAACACTATCGGTTGTACGATAACGATATTCTGGTATATAATCTGGTACTGAACAAAATGAACATCTAAATGGACATCCCCTACTCATAACAATTGGTATAGTATCTTGATATACCGATTTGTAATAGTAATTATCTTCCAATGAAGAAAAATCTGGAATAGGAACAATATTCATATCAATATTTGGTCTAAATCCATTGTGAATCCAAACTCCATTTAATCTCCACACCAATCCTTTAATTTCTAATAAAGAACTTTCACTCCAATCGGATTTAAGTAATTCTACAAATGTTATTTCACCATCACCTCTTGCGATTGCATCTATAAAATCATATTCGTTTGTTTTATAATTTGCATTTGGTAATCTTCCAAAATCCAAACACTCTACACCATTTCCTCCAAAAATTATTTTAATATTTGGAAATTTTTCTTTTACTAATTTTGCAATTGCAAGGGATGCATCTATATTACCATCAATGATACTAAATCCAATAATTCTAGCTTCGGTTTTTTCTATATATCTGTTTACAAATCCATTTACAATATCAAATGTTTCTTTATGATTGTATAATAAATGATATTGTCCTTGTTTAGAATATGTGTTGAATAAGTTAAAAAATTCACTCATTCTATCCGGTGGATTCAAAAAGAAATAATCTATAACCGGGTCTATAATTTCAACTTTAAATTGTGGTTCATTTTTATTAATCCAAGCCTTTAATGCAGCAATACCTGCATAATATCCCGATTCGTTTATGTTTGGAACTTGTAAAAGTAATACATCTTGCTTATCAATATCGGTTAAATGAAATTTATGTTCAACATCATATCTTTTTCTATCCTTAAATACACTTTGCTGCATATATTCCAATAAATCTACTTTCAAATCAAAGACTTGAGTATCCGAATTTATTTGTTCTTTTAAACGTACTTCTGTTTTATTAATTTGATTCATAAAATTATAAAAATTTTATTTCATTTTTTTTATCTTTTAAAAGTAAAACATTAACATCATTAATTATTTTACAATAATAATTATACAATATTTTTTTGTTATTCTTTAAAGAATCAAAATGTTTCATATATAATTTTAATATATTTCTCTTATTCATTTTTTTTAATGAATTCACAATTATATCAATTTGTTCTAATTCGTTTTTATCCTCTATTCCAGATATTCCTAAATCATCCAAAAATAAATCAATTCCTATTCTTTTAAATTCATCATATACTTTATTTGAACCATATATCATACAAAAATTTTGAGACATTATGGGTTTTAAAGATTTTTCAGTAAAAAATCCATATTCTAAATCAAATATACAATGTGTTTCTCCAACAATTTCTATGTATGCTTCATTATATTCTCTATCTTTAAAATAATTCATTAAATGGTCATATAAAAAATCTTTATCATCCGGAGTTATATTTAATTTGTGTTCTATTTTTTTAAAATCATCAAATAAATCTTTGTTAAAATATTTTAAATGATTACTACTAAATTTTTTACCATTATCGGTAAAAATAAAACCATCTGATGTGAATTGCTTATATTCATCTAAAAATTTTACATTCACATTGTTTCTTCCATAAATTATAATACCAGATTTAGCAGCTTCTATCATAAATTTAATTCTATGATATCTTGGTTTTAAACAGGTGTGGTTATATAAATAACTTCTATCGATTTTATTAACTATATTAAAATTTTCAAAAATATTTTCAAAATTTATTAAATATTGATTCCATCCGTAGTATAAATGAGGGTTTAATAATAAATTAAGTTGACCTTCTGCTAATATGTGATATAAACTATAAAAAGAATCGTAGTAAAAATTTTTCTTATCTTTAAATAATTCATAATCTGTTATTTTTATGTGATTAAATTTAAAATCATATAAAAACTCTTCCTCAACCTCATAATTAACCGCTTCTAATATTGCAAAATTGAAAAAAACAGTAACATTTTTTTCTACATATAATTTTTCTAATTTTAAAAAAGCTTCATAATTATTTTTCATCATAGGATAGTATAACTCATACCACAATTTTCTATCACAAACTATTGTCAAATCTTGTATTGGATTTAAATAGATAGAATCTATGTTTTCAAAGTTTTTTGAATTTTGAATTTTTGTCCAAATAGCATTATCCATAAAATGATTCATATCAACAACTTCATTATTTGTTTCTATTTTTAAATTTGTCATACTTCCATCTGTAAAATTTATTTCTAAAACTTTAGCATTTGGAAATAAACAAATTAATTCCATATTAAAAGATAATAAATTTATATATTTCATATCATTTTTAGTATTTCGTTAATCCAATTTTGTTTATTTGCATATTTTGTCAGTCCATCTCTTAATTTACAAAATTCTAAATTTACTTTTTCAAATCCATCTTCTTGTATTTCTAAATATCGTTTATCAAATTCTTTTTTATTATTTGCTCTATATTTGTAATCAATATGCTTCATCCAATCGGTGTGTATAATTGGAACTTTACCATTATCTATCGCATCAAATATTGCATATCCAAATGGTTCTTTAGTATATGCTCCATGAAATATTTGAAAGTTTTTTTCAAAAAATTTATTATGAAAACGATAATCAAATTCCATAAATTGATGTTGATTTGAATCAATTTGGGAAGCTTCTAACATTCTTTTATAATCATATTTGTTTGAAAATATAAAAGCAGGAATTGAATGTAAGTAATGTGCATTCTTTCTCGTCTCACATCTTGCTGCATATCCAACTCTATTATTTATTATACCTACAAATGGTTTATTGTTTTTCCATTCATAGTAATTTGGAATATTAATAGTTTTAGGATAATGAGTATGAACACTATCATTTTCATAACCTATCCAAACTATGTTGTCGGAATTATCTAATATTTCTCTTTGCCATTCCCAATCAACTTTAGTCATTAAATTTTCATATTCCGAATTTAATCCTAACATATCGGGAATAAAAGCATGGACAAATGTAAGATATGTTTTATGTAAATATTTTTTGATTATAGGATTTGGTTTATACGAATGATGTAAAAAAACTATCCTATCACATTCATCTAATATTTTATCAACTTCTTTTTCGTTTTCGTAAGTGTAGATTGCACCAATTTCTCTAACCAATGGTTTACCATCAATTACTATTTTGTAATCTTCTTTTATTAATGGTAAAATATTTTCAATAAAGTTGTTGCACCATATATCGGCACCACCTATAACATTTTTTCCGTAACCTGTTGTAATGAATACTATCATATACTACCACTTATTTTTGCTTCTAATTTTTCCACTTTTTCTGTTAATTCTTGTATTGCTTTAATTGCAATTGCATGAAATGAATTATATTCCAAATGTTTAAAATCATCAAACTGATAACCTTTTCTTTGATAAACCAAATCGGGTAATACATTTTTAACATCATCTGCTATAAATCCATATCCTTTTTCAAATTCGTTGTTTCCCGTTATATGTTGCAACCAATCAAATTTAACCGGATTTAATTTTTTTATAGTTTCAATTCCATTTGATATTGGTTGTATATTTGTTTTTGCTCTTATATCGGATGCAGAAACCGAACCTGCAGTTAATACACCAATAACTTGCACATTTCCATTAAATGCACCTACATACCCAGCTCCAGCTGCATCACCCAATGCAACAAACGTACCTTCACTAGAACCAATTTGTGCACCATTTGTTGCATATTCTGCTCGATTTTGAACCGCCAATAATCCTGCGTTTCCTGTTGCAGAGGTCCAACCATCTGTTCTTGATGTAGCAGTACCACTATTACCTATTGGTGTTGCGCCTGATGGGTTTATTCTTGTTGTAACATTTGTTCCCAATGTAACACTTATCCAATATACTTGTCCAGAAGAGGCCGTCCCCACATTTGGAATAATCATTGTTCCTGCAGCAAATCCCGGATAAGTTACACTACCGGGGCTTAATATATTAGTACTTACCGCACCACTTGCTACAACTTTATTACCACTTGCAACTAATGTTCCACTTCCATTATTTAATCGTATTACATAATCCAATCTAGCATAATAAGTCCAATCCCAACTTACTCCTGTTCCTAAATTTGAAACGGATGAAAATCCAACGCTTGATAATGCCGGATATGGTACTGTCAATGAAAATGGTAAACCATTTGCACCTGCTGGTGCAGTAAATGTTGCTTCCGCCGTATTACCACCACTTGAACTTTGTACAACCAACGGACCAGGACTAATACTACTACCCAATTGTGTATTTGTATTTGTAGTACCTGCTGCAATAGTAATTGGTGTTGTTGTAAATGTACCAATATCGGCATTTCCACTTTTTATTCTTGTTTTTACAACGCCACCACTTAAAAAATCTATTCTATTGTTTGCACTATCTATTTCAACTGTCGAATTTTTACTAGTAATTTTGGTACTTGAAATAGTCCAACCATCTGCAGCAGTACCAATATATCCGGATGTTGCAGTTATTGCGCCCGTTATTGTTGCCGATGTTGCAACCAATGCACCCGTCATAGAAACTCTAAATGGAGCAGAAGCAAATGTTGCATTTCCCAAATAGATACCACTAGCATCTGCTTTAAAAATATTATTACCACTACCAATTGAAACACTACCATTAAATGTACCACCAGCTGCAGATAAGTTTCCGGCAAATGTACCACCAGCAGCTGATAAAGAACCTGCGAATGTTGCTGCACCTGTTGATGATATTTTAAATTCTTTTGCAGAAATCCATCCTGCTCCAAATGTAATATCACCGGCATTTGTAGTAAATGTATCATTTGCACCCTTTGTTCCTCTATAAATTGCATTACTATCTACGGTCCATCCACCGACACTACCATCGGTTTTTGCGGAATTATTTTGTTGTGCAGTTGCACCTGCTGCAGCACCATCTTTTACGGTTGTTGCAGATGTTCCACCAATCGTTGCCGTACCTGAGATTGAAACACTACCCGCTATTGTAACACCTTCCGACTCAGTAAATCTAATATAACCGCCGGCCGGGTCACCAAATCTCATACTACCTGTTGTATCTAAGTAATATCCTTTCCCGGTCATTAATGCGGAAGCATTTGCACTTCTAATAAATCCTCTATCACTTACACCATATGTTCCCATTACTAAACCTCTTGTAATAGTTGCATCTTGTGCCAAAAGGATATCCGTTGCTACTGAACTAAATGTTGCACCAAACGAATTCCAATATGTTGTGTAAGAAGTACCTGTTATTGGTTTGTCTAATGCACCATTTGCGGTCGATGTATGTCCTATTTTAGCTAAATAATATTGCGAATCACTACCTCTTACAACATCTACTCTAATTGATGATGAAAAATATGTTGTATTTGGTGCCCAATCTCCTCTATAAACTACACCAGGTCCTGCACCACCATCTGCACCATCTGCACCTGCTGTTCCAGTATTTACTTTTGTAAATCTTACTACGATTGTTTGTGTTTGACCAGTGGTTCCTTCACTATCGGTATGTGTCACAACAATTGTTGCAGATGCTTCCGCTGCATTCATTACTGCAGCCGATGTATTTAGTATATTACTATTAGTTGCAATGGTTGGATTGGTAGAAAAGCCTGTATAGGTTGCAGTCATAGATGTAAATCTACTCGTAGTTCCTTCTAACGCAGATACTGTCACATTTGTCAAAGTTCCAGTTTGTGTACCGGCTGCATTTGCTAAAACGGATTGTGCTTGTGGTGTTGCTGATACTACAACATTTGGAACTGCTTTTTTAGTTTTTGATAAAGCCAATGTATCTGTTATAGTTCTACTTACACCTTCCGAATCCGTAACTACCGCAGTAATATTTACGGTTGTTGAATTTGTTGCGTTTGTTAATGTTTTTCCGTTTAAAGTAATCAACCCAGTTGCTGCGGTTGTTGATATACTTGCAATATCCGAAGATGTTGCGGTTAATGTTGTTATTGTTAAATTTGTTGTAGCACCGTTATAAGTTTCACTTACAGTCACATTTACATTTGAAAATGCATCTATTTGTTCACCCGTTGATTTTGCAGTTACTGTTTGGTCTTTCGGTGTCGATGATATTTGTAAAACAGGAGCCGCTTTTTTATTTTTAGTGTATGTTACTAATTTTGTTGTATCCGTTGTATCACCTATCCCATCTTTATATCTTATAGTCAAATTTAGAGAACCACTATCGGCATCTAATCTTGTTATAAAATAATCGGTTGTAGAATAATTTAATGAACCCGTTTGAACATTTGTTGCAACAGCAGATACGATATCAAATGAATTACTTAATAATAAACCATTGCTATGTTGTATTGTTTCTGACCCAACTTTGACACTAACTGAACCACTACTTAATATAAATGAACCGCTAGGTACAAATCCGGTAGAAAGTGCAGGAAGTGATGCGTTATCATTTGTTAAAGATATGGATAAACCATCTAATATTTTTACAGGACTTATTTTTATTGAATCAGAAAATTCATTACCAAATTGGTCAGAACCTGAAATATAATAAATCGTTTCACCCTTTGAATATGGATAAGATGAACCGGCTAATGTATATGTTGTAACTCCTGTTGTTGCATTTGTAGAACCTTCAGTTAATGCGGGTTTTCCACTTCCAGAATTTACTGTCAAAGGTGTTGTTGCCGATGCTAAGTTTTTACGTTTAGCTTCTATTGTAATAACTTGTCCTGTTGGATTAAGTGATAAATCGGTTGCTTTATAAATAAATTGATTTGTATTTGCAGTTACAAAAACACCCGGTGCATTATCACCATCTTCAAATCTATAAATGGTTTCATATTGTTCAATACCATCACATGATGCTGTGTATACAATTGAACCAACCAATACACTTGCAACACTTCCACTAAAATTTGCAATAGTTAGGGTTGCACCGGCATCACTTGCATTTGTTAATTGTCCTGGATATGTTCCTGCATATGATGCTGGTTCTATATAATTTCCCAAAGTATCATAAACAGAACGACTATATGCAACTGAACCTGTTAGATTTGTTTTTGTAATACTAAATCCTAATTGTTGAAATGGTGGATTGCCAAATGAACCTGTTGAAAATCTAAATGCAGTTCTATCGGAATCAAATGTTAGTGACCTTAATAGTTGTCCTAAATTACCTCCTGTAAAATTTGCACTCTGTGTGACCGCTACTGGAACATAATTGTTATTAACATCATAAAACTCAAATTTAAAATTATAAGTTTCATTTCCAATCACTGTCGGCATGGTGGTTATGAAAGAAATTTCATCAGGAGAAAAAGCCGTATCTTGTGATAATCCTAAACTAATATTTCCTAAATGCCATTCACCTTGCGATTGTGAAAAATATAAACTTGCAGATGGATAATCTCTATCTATTTGAAACGGAATAACGGTATCTAATAAATTTTTTGTAGGTTGCGTTCCAACTAATGTTGCAATACTACTCGTAAATGTTGTAGATTGAGAAACATAACTTAAATATATTCCCAAATTACTTGAAGTAGATGATGAATAAAATGCATCTAAATTTAATTCGTAAGTGTTTGCACTTCTAATATCCAAAGATTGTGTATAAGTAAAATACCCACTACCACTTAGTTTTACACCACTTTCAACTCTACTGGATGTTAATTCTGCTTTAAGTGAACCAGTATTCCAATAATTTTGTAAAGTTTCTGATGTAAATGTTCCCGTTTGTCCAACCACACTACCACTCAAATTAAAAGTAGTCAATAATTCTTTTGATTCTACCAAAATATCTTGAATCAAATCGTAATCAGAAATATCACCTTCGGATGTTCTAAATACTTTAACTCTTTTAACATCTCCTGCAAACGTTTCCAATTGTGAAAGCTTTACTTCTGCAAAAGATTGACTTACTCCAGAATTTACTTTTGAACCACTTTCTATTCTATAAATTGGTGATAATATTTCATTAATTATTGCTTGAGGTCTTCTATAAAAACGAATTTTAGTTGTGTTTGATAAAGATGGATTTACATTTATGGTTTTTTGCCACTTTACATTGTATTTATTTTCCCAATCTAAAGGTATGGGTGTAGTAATACCATTTCCATCAACATATTGATTTAATTCACCTAATATTGTAAGAGTACAAGGACCATATGCGGTATCTGGATAAACATAAACTGCAACAACCTTAGAAACACCTTCATAATATTCTGTAACAAATGATTCACCATTTATAGATGATGATATCATACCTTCACCTGGTTCGTGATAAATGACATTCCCAGCAGAATCTTTTAATTCAATTTGAATTTTAGTATCAGCAACCAAATCTTCTGAACCCGCAATTAAAAAAGCATTTTTACCACCCGTAAAGGTATCCGGCAATTCACTTATTTTAAAATATCTACTATTTGGTTCGGTATCGGTCACTAATACGGCATATCTATCTAAATTTTTTGGAAATAATGTTTTCTTAACGATTGCCATTCAAAGTATTTAATATAAATATCTTCAAAAAAATAAATAATCCATATTTATATAAAGAAAACTAATAAATACTATATTGTATTATAGAAAACTAAAGAAAAATAAAATTAGTTATGAAATACGCAATGTTACAAATCAAAAAAGAAACCCATGAACTTCTCAAAGAATATTGTGAAGAACACGGGTTTAAAATGGGAAGCTTGGTTGAAAACTTAATTAAAAAACACATTGGTGTTATAAAACCTCAATCAGTTGTGTTGAAGGCTGATAAAGTTAATCGTTAAGATTTCATACCTGAGTAAAAACAAACTATGTTATATTTTACTTCTTTTTTTACCATTTCTAATTCGTGAAATAAATTTATATCCGAATCCAATACTACAAAATTAGGAAATACTGGATTTATTTTAATACTTTCATTATTTTTTGTATGGATAATTAGATGACCACCATTTTCATCCGACCATTCCGAATTTAAAAAATATAAAAACACACACAATCTATCTTCTGGAGCTCCATCATCATGTAATTTTATTTGACATCCTTCATCATAAAATTGTAATCTAAAATCCGGACTGCATTTTGTATATTTAACCATTTTATCGGAATAATAATATTGTGCAAACTTATTTTGAAATGAACTCAATATACCATTATTCATCAATCCAACAATATTATCATTTAAAGAAGTTCCAAATACCCAAGTTGGATAAAATTTTGGATTTTTCATTTTTTCTATATAATACTTATTTGCTATATCAAAAACCTCTAAAGCTCTTTTTTCGTTTTCATCATTTTTTACAAATGTTGAAAAATTCAATTCTTCCATATAAGATAAATCATTGTATTTATACCAATAATCATATTTAGATGGTATTTTATAATCTATACTATCTATTGTTTTTTTAATATTTTTAACATCATCAAAACTTATTAAGTCGGAATAATTTTCCATACTATCATAGATGTATCCTTGTTCTCTGAATTTTTGTATCTCTATCATAATAATAAATATTAAAAATCAATCTTGCTGAATCCCTTTTCTTTTTTGATTTCAATCAATCCATCTACGATATCTCTCATTTGTTCTAAGTGAGAAATCATCCAAATGAAATCGAATTGAGTTTTAAGATATTGCATCATCATAAATAAAGATGATAAATTGTCCGAGTCTAATGTTCCAAATCCTTCATCTACTACTAAGAAGTTTGGACGAGGTAAATTACACACATTAATAAGTGCAACTCTAATAGCCAATCCACTTACAAACTTTTCCATACCACTACACATCTCCAGAGGCCATTCTTGGTCTTCATAAACAATCTTTGCATTAATAGATTTACCATCCATTTCCATTGTGACACCGAAGTCTACAACTTGTGCAAGAATGTTATTGATTTCATTTTCAATTACCGGAAGTGCTTTACTAATTAACTCATATGGAATACCATCTCTCTTTACAGCATCCAAATAATAGGTGTATAATCGGTTCTTTTCTTCCAACTCCTTAACATCATTCATCTTTTGTTTAATACCTCCTATATAGGTCTCTAATGATGAAATAGAACCATTTGTAGTAGCTATTTGTTTATTGATATCTTTAATGTCCGATTGAATTTTCTTTTTCTCTACTTCTAATTCTTTGATTTGTTTTTCTAACTCTTTATTACTTTGAATTGTTTCTTCATTTTCAAAATATTTTTCAATATCTTCTTCAACTTTATCTAATTGAGTTTGTAATAATTCTTCTTTTGTTTCTAAACCGGATAACTCAGCTTCCGCCGTTTTTAAGATACCTTTTGCCTGTGAAAGTTTCGTTTTTAAATCATTCCACTCATTATATTGTTCTTCCACACCTTCCATTGTATCTATGGTTTGTTGAATACCCGTACAATTAATGGTTGCTTGTTTAAGTTCTTCTTTTAATTGAGGTAATAATTCTTTTACTCTCATTGCATCTTTTACAAAAGTATTATCACAACAAAATTCACAATTTGGGTCGTATTTATGATTATCCAAATGTGCAATCGTTTCTTCTGCAGAACTTACATGCAATTTTGCAATATCATAAGTTTTAGTTGCTTCGCTTAACGCCTTTTCTTCTCGTTGATAATTTGAATATGCTGTTTCAACATCAACACTACCAAATAATTTTTTATCTTCTATTGATTGTGATATCTCTTCAATCTTTTCTTCATAGATTTCAATGTTTCTTTCTTTTGTTCCGTATGATGTTTCTAAAGCTTCTAATTTATCATTGATTTCCTTTCTTTTTTCTTCCAAAGTAGGTAAGTCCAAATTAGAATCAATTGGAGTAAGGTTTCTACTTAATTCTAATATAACACTATCCAATCCATCCTTATCACCATTTAATCTATTCAATTCTTTCTCAAATTCTTTTAATTCACCTTTCTTATCTTTTAACTCATTTGCTTTATCGGCAAGTTCGGTTGTAAAGTCGGTTTTCTTAAAATTTTTGATAAGAACCGAAACTTCTTTAATATCTTCAATTGCGGTATCGTATAATTTATCAAATACATTCAATCCCATAAATTGAGCAAGTAAATCCTTTCTCTCACTTTGTGACTTATCAATGAATATGGAGTTATTACCTTGTAATGATAATGCAGTCAATACAAAATCTTCATACTTACCAACATATTGTTCAATTACCTGATTTGTATCCCTTCTTTCCGTTCCATTTAATGATACTTTCTCATCACCATCTTCATACCAAAAGTTTACATCTACTTTTACATTCTTACCTTTATTAATTGTCTTTGCAGTTCTCTCAATAAAGTAATCTACACCTTCAATTTGAAAATGTAAATAACATCTAAAATCAGTCTTACGATTGTTTAGAATGTTAGCTGCTTTGAATGCTCTACTACTTTTATCATAAAGACAAAATGAAATAGCATCAAAGATGGATGATTTACCTTGTGCATTTGGTGCAAACAATCCCATTAAACCATTTAATTTACTAAAGTCAATTTTATTATCTTCACCATAAGAGAACATATTAGAAAACTCAAATCTAACTGGTTTCCACATAATGTTTCTTAAAGTATCTTCATGTACAATTCTACTATTTACATCTCTGTTAATCTTTTCTAATTCTGCCAAATCATTTTTATCAACAAATGGCATCATTCTTTCTACATACTCATTAATTAAAGAGTTTTGATAATTGATGTCGGAAATATCTTCAAAGTCTAATTTATTACTTCTATCTCCTGTTTTCTTTTTTGATAATGAGTCTGTTCTAATAATTGTAAAGTCTTCAACACCATATCTCATTTTGATTTCTGCAATTACTTTTTTAGTATCCGCAGTATCGGTGTTTGACAATCTTACTCTCAAACGAGGATGTTTTGGCATATCATTTACAACTGGAACTTTACCATTGTCAATGTCCATAGTATAATAACCATAATCATTTGGTAAGTCAATTTCTTCATAAGTCATTGTGTCTAAATCCCATGCTAAAAAGCCATGTTTACCTAATGTTTCACCAAAGTTTTGTTGAACCAATGAACCTGCATAAACTACCTTACAACCTTTTGGAGAAATCATTTCCTGACGCTTATGAATATCACCCAAAAGTGCTAAATCAAAACCATCAAATATATCCGTTGTAAAATGTCTACTACTTACCACATAACCTATATCGGTTTGAGAATTATCAACTGGTCCGTGGAATAATGCAATCTTTTTATTACCAACCAATTTATCAGCAGTAATCCAATTGTCTTTATTATCCAAAATTGAAAATACTGAAAAATCAACACCACCAATAGAAAATACCTGTGTATCTTTTAAGTAATGAAAGTTTTCTAATTCCAATGCATCTACAATAGGAGTAAGAACATCCATTCTATCCATATTGTTCATATTACAATCGTGATTTCCGGTAATAAGAATTGTAGGACAGGTTTTAGCACACTCTTTGAATAACCAACTTATTTCGTTGACTAATTCTGGACTCATTTCTAATTTAGCATGTGCAATATCACCTGCCAAATATATAATTGCATCTTCGGTTCCTCTTTTACGGATTTCCTCAAACATCAATTCAAATACCTGTCTATACTCTTTGTGTCGTTTCACATTACGGATATGAACATCCGCAATATGATAAATAGTTTTTAATCTATTCATATTATTATATTTTTCCCAATTCTAAAAACTCATTTAATTTTTCTTTTGAGATTATAATTGGATTTTTTTTAATATTTGTTTTCCACCCTTTTACCGGAGGCCATTGAACTCCTAATATTTCTAATTGTTTTTTAGTGTATCCACCATTTTTAGTTTTTCCTTGTTCTATTATATCCATTGTTATAATTGGCATATTACAAACTATTTATTTTATTTAACAATAATTCTTCCGAAGTAAACTCTTTAGTTTTCTTTAGTTCTTCATAGAATTTTTCATACCCCATATCGGCTGCATCTTTATCTTTTAAATACATCATTTTAACCTGTATTCCATTCTTTCTAAAATATTCTGCTGCTTTTAATGCTTCTGTTATAGCATCGTTATCTAATGAAATAATGATATCACTAACACCATTCATAAAAATCTTTTCAACTAAATTACGAGATGGAAACTTACCTAATAATGGAATAGCATTTCTTTTAATTGTAATTGCATCAAATACACCCTCACATAGTATAATCGGTTCATTCCAATTTACTTGTGACTCAAAACAAATTATGTTCTTACTAATTGGAGGATTTTTATATTTCATTTTGTTCTCCGGATAATACGAACGAGAAACAAAATAATTTAATGAACCATCGGAATTGTATGATGGTATAATTACTCTTTGCCCATATAATCCTTCTTTACAATATCCGATATTATATTTGACTATATCTTTCATTGTAATACCTCTTTGTGTAAGGTAATGGATAGCATGTTTGTATTCTGGATTAAATCCTTTTGGTTGTTCTGCTAAACTAATAAATTCTTTTGGAAGTTGAATGAATACCTTTGTTTCGGCATCTTCTTGTTGTGGAGTATAATGCGAATCCCCATATATTTCTCTAATAATGGATATAGTTTTCCTGTCTACATCAAGTTTACGAAGAAGAGAAGTCAGTTTTTTACCACCACTATTACAAGTCCAACAATGCCACTTTTGGGTTTCTGTATTTACCTGTAATTTTTGTTTATGGTGATTGCAAAACGGACAATAAAATGCTAATTCGTTTCCTTTTAATGTAAGATAACTACCCAACGCATTAGATAGCGTAGATATTACGATATTTTTATCAGTTTGCTTCAACACAACTGTAATATACGAAAAATATCCGAATTTACCAAATATTTACTCTGAAAACCAAGAATCTGGTATTTCCTTATCTGCATACTTAAATCCGTGCTTATCACACCAATCTCCGTATGTAGTTTTAGATTTTTTGTTGATTTTGTTCTTAGAATTTGAAAATACGAATCGTATATCTAAATTAGGGTTTTGTTCCTTTACTAATAAATGTTTCTTACGGTCTGCAAGTACAAATCTACCTTTAGTTTCTACCCTTATCCCATTTGGTAGCTTAAAATCAGGATTGTAAGTATGTTCAGAAGCAGGTATAATATAAGCCACTTTTTCTGACTCATATTGAACCTCAATCCCTCTACCTTCAATTTGTTTGGAAATGTTTTCTTCAAGACCTGATTTAAACCCATATTTCTTTGCAACCCATTTAGGATTGTTCTTTTTTGTAACTTTTTTCTTAGCCATTAAAATTAATCTCTTTTTGTTATTTTGCTATACAACTTACTATCATTGTAAACAGGACCCCATTCGCCGGTACCAGCACCATATCTTTTAGTAGATAATTTTTTTTCTAAAGCAGATATAGATTTTTCATCAACTAAATTTGCATCTTTACCACTATTACCCTCAGAATAATATGGTGTTAAATCACCACCGGTTTTAATTTGCAATGATTTATCTGCATCGTATAATTCTTTAATTGTAGGCATGTTATTTGTTTTATTTTAATATAAATATAAATTATGTGTCAAAACGAACAATAAAGTTTACTGTCAAATCATGTTCTGACTTAATTGGTTGTGGTAATTTAGCTACTGCAACTAAATCACAATTATCATCATATAAACCAATCGTTGTGATAAATGGTGTTAAGAATGAACCAGTTGTATCGATAGAACTACTTTCAAAATAATGTTCGAATCCGGCTTTTATATTTCCAACAGAACCGGTATATCCATAATCTAACACATTACCATTTTCTAGTATAGATTTTTTACGAATATAATTTACTCCAGGATTTGTAATAACATTAGTTATTTTTCCATCCGAACTTATATGTCTTTCTGTTTGTTTGCCAACATTAATAACAGCCGATGGGTTTGTTGAAACATTAAATTCAAATTGGTCTGCAATTAATAGATATTCATGTTCGTAAATTGTTTTTGTTGATTTAAACGATAAATCCCAGTTTGAATTTAATAAAGAATTTGAATCTCTCGTCATCACTATCAATCCCTGATTATAAAACACATTACCAAATCTAATAACTTGTGCTTCTGGTTCTAAAAATGGTATATCATCTACCAACATTAATCCAGATTCTATGTCGAATGATTCTATTCTTAACTCATATAAAGTTCCATTATATATAACATCCAATGTTTGATTTTCTATATCAAACGCACCAACATATGTTTCTAATGAAGCAGTATATGGGTTATCTGCTATATCAATAAAATTTATGGTTTCGTTTTCTACATCAATTTTTCCAAAATATATTTGGTCAGCAACATCACCTACGATATTACCATACGAATCATCAAAATATGTAGTACCATTATCTATTAATGACAACGAACCTTTTTTAATTCCTTCACCAACATATACATTGGGAATTGATATTACCTTTGCACTACCACTTAAAAATCTTTCTTTAACCCTCTGTTTATTTGAATAATAATTTGTTTTTTCACCTACTCTTAAAAATGGATTATCTTCCAATCCATTATAGAATTGTGCTCTTAACTGACCGAATAAAGATTTATATGATACAGAGCCACTACCATCATTGAATATATTATTATCCGATTCTGTATCATTTGCGTATAATAATGAAATATCCGATGACCCGCTTTGAAAAGACCATTCTTTATAAGCCTTAAAAGGTCTTATACTAATATCCGACTTTGGTATTCTTTTTAACATATCGTATATAAATATTCTTTTAATGAAAAACCCCCAAAACAGGGGGTTTAACATTATTTAATATATTCTCCGATTAGAAATCTAATTTAACTTTAATTGCTATCTCTTTATCAAAAGATTTTTCAACTGGTTGAGAAGTTTTAGCTACTGCTAATAATTCGTTTGCATCATCATATAAACCAACCGTTGTAATATAAACATGTGGGTCATTTTCAAATGTTGGTTGAACAAATGCCCCCACTGAACCAGTGACAAATGTTGGATTATTTGAGAAGTTAAATTCTCTATTATTTGCTCTTACAAAATAGTGAGATGTTGATACATTTTCAGTTCTTCTTGCTTGGAAGTCAGAACCACTATCCAATGCTTTTAATAAAGCAACACCACCAAATCCTGCACCTCTATTAATATGGTATGTACCGGCTGCTGAAGAACTTGCTGCTGCTAATGTAGTATCAACGGTTGCAACCAATGCATTAGGATTCAATAAAATAATTCCCATATCAGGATACATTAAACCATATCCTTGTCCGTTTGATGGAGCAGAATAATTTTCAATAGATGCGGTTAATGCATTTCCTATGTTTAATGAACCACTAACTAAATTATATACTCTACCTGCTGCAGATATTAAACCATCCGAATCCAAACTATCATCAATCAATACAATTTCACCAACTGCTCCTTTTAATTTAATAGAAACATTACCTGGATCCAATCTTTCTTTGTATCTTGCTCTATTAACATTAATTACATAGAATGAATTTAAATCATGTGAATTTGCCGTTGAACCACTATAAACACTAAATGCAGTATCACCAGCTCCTAATAATATATTTGCATATTGATTATATGTTGCTAAAGTTGGTAATGTAGAACTATCATCATCATTTAAAGTTGGTGCACCAAATCTTCTATTATCACCGTATGCAATTGAAAATTGCACTTCAGCTGCATCCGAACCTGTTTCCATATTATACACATCTAAGTAGTATTTACCACTTGTAGATTCAACTTGTACAGAAGATGTAAATGATGAACTTGGATTTAATGAACCAGTATCACCACTCCATATTCCAGAAGTTACAATTTGTGTTCTATTTACTACTTTATCAATTGCACCAAATTTTTTGTAAATACCACTTGTAATAGTAGTCACATCTGCAGAGATTTGTTCTCCTGCTCCTAAAAATTGGTTAATGATACTTACTAATTGCGTTGTATCAACGGGTGTTCCTGTTGTATTAGATGCACCTGCTAAGTATTGTGTTAAATTACTTGCTAAAAGGGCTCCTCTATTATCTCTTATTACTGCCATAGTTTATATTATTGAACGTAAGTTACTGTTACTGGAATAGTTTGTGAACCACCCGTTTCATTACCATAAACCGTAATTGTTGTTTTTACAGTCGATGTTAAAGATGGATTTGGAATAAATTTGAAAGATAAACCTTTAGCGATTGCTGCAGTTGCTGAAGCATTATCACCAATAAATACTGGAGTTGTTCCTGCATCCGCTGTCACACCTTCACCTACAATATCACCCGCATTTTTATTAGAAAGAACAACCGTATATCCCATTGTTCTATTACCTGCTGGAGATGTAGTTGGAGATAATGCAACTTCACCACTTCTTTGATTTACTGAAACGTTAGGAATACCAAATTCAACAACTGGAATTCTAGTTGTGTTTTTTGGTAAAGTTACTAACTTATACTTCATTACTTGAGTCTCATCCGGATTAGCTTCTAATACAGGCATATTTTTAATAGCTGCATCATAGTAAGCTGAACCCAATGGGTGAGCTGGTTCGTAAAGTGAGTAATCGATTTCATCATCTGCCAATGCAAATTGAGTGATGTTTAATCCTTGTCCTGCTGCTAACTTTTCTCTACCTTTTTTGGTTAAGATAGCATCGACTGTTAATTCGGTATTACTTAAATATCCCATAGTATTGTATTAAATCTTTGTTTATAAATATAATAATTTTCAAATTCCGTTATTCTACTTCTAAAATTGGTTCTGATGGATTTCTACCTGTTCTATTTACTGTCAATGTATTTGGATTAGATACAAATACTTCTATTGGAGATGTTCCATCTAATGTAGTTGCCGCAGTATTTTTACTACCCAAATAATATGAATTTTTTAATCCAGCCGTTAAATCGGAAGTGTTTCTATAATGTGTTGGTAAATATCCCGATAATGGTTTTACTTCAACAATACTACCTGTTCCGGCATTAATAACTTTTGAACCAGAGAATGGTTGAATGTTCAATTTAGTTTCAAAGTATATAGATGATGTTAAATAAAATCCACCTCTAGGGTCACCTTTTCCATTTATTTTTATTATAGGTGCAACTACATCTCTACTTTTTTGTTCTTTAATTAAATCAACCTTTACTCTTTCTCTTTTAGTTATACCATCACCATCGATATATGTTCTAATTGCATATCCATTTTGTGCATATATACCAAATCCAACTTCTTCATATGGTGATTGACCTACAACGGTTGTCATACTATAAACATCAATTTCAGATTGTATTGTTGCATCAAATTGTGCATCAATTGCAGTTTCATATTGTAAATTTTCTGCAGATGTATTAGTATCATCAAAATAAACATAAGATGCCGTATATTGATAATTTTCCGCAATAGTTCTTTGAGTGTCCGTTGTTGAAATTAAAGATTCAAATTGATTATTTTCACCAAATACATTTTCACTCAAATCCGCATCAATGATACTTTCATATTGGTTGTTTTCAGCAATCGTTAAAGTTGTATCACTATATTTTATTTCAGTATCTAATTGATAATCATCTCCTGTTGGTTTTTTATGAGCAATTTTACTTCTCTCTAAGAAATGCGGTTCGATTAATAAACCGGTAGTTGCTTTAACCCTTGCAGGCAACATTTTCTTAATATCTTCAAACATTGATTTCTCATATAGTTTGATTAAGTTAATGTATTCGTATATATCTCTATTATCAAATCTTTGGAAATAGTAATTTCTTAAATTATCTAATGATTTATAATTTGGTTTATAATCATCCGATGGGTCACCAATATAGTTATCTAAATTTAAACCACCAAATGATTTTGCAATATCAATATTCAACTCTTTTGTAGGAGAGAAGAATAAACCAACTCTATTAGAATCCGTTGGAGATTGGTCAAATGCTTTTTTAGTTGCTCTATTTTTTGAAGATAAATCCGAAATTAAAGTTTGTTCTTCAAATCTAACTTTTGATGTTTGAAATCTACTAGCTCCACCATCTGGATAAGACATTACAATCGTTCTATCTATTGGTTCAAATTGAAATGGATATTCTGAAACTGAAGTAAATCCAGCCGCTGTTGCATATAATAATGGTGATGTATTTACCGAATATAATGATGCGGTTGTTCCGTTTTCATAAATATTTCTTGTCAATCCATTTTCAAAATATACGTTTGTATCAACATTTATTAATGAAGAGGTTGTTGCCAAATTTTTTGGATATTCAAAATCCAAACGGAAATACAAATCATCAGTAGATGCGGTATAAGAATTACCATGTATCATTTCAGGGAATGAAACGTGTTCATAGAATATGTTATCATTTAATGGTTCACTCCACAAACGGAATTCATCAACACTACCACTATAATTTCCACCCAATTGTATTAAACTTCCACCATTCCAATTACTATATGCACTTGCCGTTATAGATTCTTCAAATATTGTTCTTTCTTTTTCAGATTGTCTTAACGATAATTTTAATCCATTTGAACCACTACTAATTGCGATACCAAAAAATCTTCCATTAAATATTGGTTGTAAGGATGAAGATATTGCTAATGAACCGGAATAATTAAAAGCAACTTTACCATATTGACTATTTGTAGAACCACTTAATTGTAAACTCCAATTACTACCAGATATTAATGTTTGTTGGTTTGTATAATTTACGGGTTTTACAAATAATTCAATAGTATTTGGTTTAATACCTTTATCGGTATTTTTCCATTCCATTTCTATTTTAGCACCATTATTGAATTTAAGAGCACTGGTAATATTATCAATTACTAATTTGCCCTTTTGTTCTTCTGTCACTTCCGGTCCACCAAATTCTAAAACTGAAAGATTTGATGATGGAATACCATAACAAGCCAACAATGCGTATATACCCTGTCTTGTACCTTTATGTTTTAATAAGTAAGGTAAGTTATTTACAATTCTTCTCCAAACCTCAAAATTCCTTTGCTTTGCAGGATTTGTATTTGTTTCATTACCATCTTTATCGACACCAAATACTAAATTCCAAAGTTGATTATCTGCCGCTAAGTTTTTAGCATCCCAATTAAAAGATTTTAAAATATCAAATAATAACTTATCAGATACATTTCCGGTTTGTTTATAACCCAAACCTCTACTTTTTTCTATTGCCTTAGTATGGAAATATATGTTATCAAAATGTTGTCCTATCATTGAAAAAAATAATAATAAACTTTGATTATTTTCATTATTTACAATGTATTGTGGAATATTATTAGTAATCCAATTTCTATTTTCGGTATCAAAATCTTCCGATAATGTTATTATATTGTTATACCAAAGTTCAACACTACCCGATGTACTAAAGTCTCTATTACCATTACTATATGGCCATGTTAAAGATGAAGATGATTCGTTGTATAAAAATGTTTCAAATCCATCAAACGATTGAATAATTTGATTTTTCTTTATATTTTGTCTATCAACTTCTTGCAATGATGAAATTGAACCTGTATATGATCCAGAAGGGCCACCTGTATAGTTTGTAGATGCACTTACTATCAATTGTTCATATAATTCAACTAATTTAACTTTATATACAAAATTAAGTACTCTTTCTTTAGCTGAACTAAAATGAACAAAATTTTCCCAAAGATATTCGGACCCACTTACATATTCTATGTTTAAATATTCTGTATCAATAGCAGAACCACTTAAATATTTATTTACTAATTGTGCGGATGATGTTGAACCACTTAAAATTAAATCATCCAAAGATTCATATGCTGTCGATTTTCCTGTTATAAAATCAACCTCAATATTAAAATTAGGTCCTTTTAATGGTGGACATTTTAAATCATCTTGTTGGTTTAAAACAATAGTTTCAATTAATGGATTTGTTAATAATTTTGTAATCCATAAAGTTGAATTATTTGTAACATTTGCAGAAAGTGGTGTATATAATTTTAATATTAAACTTTCAACAACATCTTCTGGTCTAACAAATTCATTTCCTAATTCATCTGTTGATTTTTTAGATAATGTCCAATCATCATTTTCCCAACTAGAAATTAAAAATTGATTATCATTACCAAAATTAGCAAGATGTGTTAAATATTTACTATCTTTATCTAATTCTGTTATATTAATTTGATTGTTAAATGCATTGAATAAAGATGTGGTAATCAAATCTTCATCCATTTGTATTGTTGGATATATAACCGATGTTGTGTATGTGTATGTATTACTATTTAATACAATATCACCGGTATTATTAAATGCTGTAAATATGAAAGATATATTACCTTGCCAATTTAAGAATTTTTCTTTTAAAGATTTAACATTTACTTTAAAAGAACCGATTGGCTCTAATTTATTTAAATAAACAATCTTTGTATTATCTTTTTGTAATAATTCAACTTTTACATAATTTGCAGAAGAAGCTTCATATTTTACTTCATATTCTATATTAAAATCAGAAAAAGCCGGAATATCTATTGATTCAGGAAAAGAAACCGATAAAATATCAGGAGTATTATTAATTCTTGCAAATTTAACAAATACTTCCTTAGATGCTCCTAATATATTATCAAAAACAGGAGTTAGTATTAATTTTTGTAAATCAAAACTTCCACCGAAATCGGTTTTAAATGATACTGCAAATGATTGTGCTGTTATGTTTTTTACATTACCATTTGGAAATGTTACATTTACACTATTTGCATTATTAGTTGTAAAAGGTATTTCAATTACTTTATCAGAATCACTATCTTTAACCTGTCCGTTATATTGAGTATCAATTGTATTAACAACCGGTTGTATAACATTTTTTGAAAATAATAATTCTACATTTACATTTCCACGTTTTATTATAGATGCATCTAAAGTAAGAGTTCTATCCACATTTGAATTAGTACCCACTTTTATATTATCAAAAGAAAAATATTGTGGTAATTCACCCACCAATGATAATACTAATTGTGAACTATTCACTATTTCTTCACTTAATGATATCTTATCCGTACCTGGATTACTGAATGGAATACTACCTGTTATAATATTAGTATTAACGTTTACTATTCGATAGTGTACAGAAAATATATCTTCTAATTCTAATAAATAATTCGAATTTATATTGATTGTAAAATCATAATTTTTGGTTGGTATAACAACAATCTCATCGGTTGGAGTTGGTTTTATTGCCTTTGCTTCAAATATGAAGGGTAATTCCATTGTACCTGAAACCCCAGCTAAATTTTTATATGCATAAAATTCGTATTCGGTTTGACTACCAGGCTTTAATCTATATTCGGATGCTCTTATTGATTCATAATAAGTTGGTTGACCGGTTTGTGCATTATATCCTCTAAATTCTCTATTTAAAAATACTACAAAGTAATTTTTTGCAACTTTATTATCAATTCTTGCAGTATATGTTCTTTGACTACCAAACGTGGTAGACGGATTGTATTCAATTATTTGAGAAATTCCCGTACCTAATGAATTATTGCCATCAAAATATTGAGCCGAATCCACCGATGTCAAATAAACTTTAAACGAACCAACGTTATCCGTTATTATAGGTGCGACGTATCCTCCTCCACCTCCACCACCGTTGATGATTTCACGATTTATTTCGTTATCTATTTGTATATTTTGAATAGCTCCTGGATCTGTATTTTGCACAATCTATTGTTTTTATATAAATATTTTATTTAACAATTATATCTCTTCTCTTAAAAATGGATGAATTATATTTTATACAATCTCTTAAAATATTATTAATTTCATTAACTAAGTATTGATATTCATATTGTTCATAATCATAAAATCTAATATTCGATGAATTACCAAAATTAGAATTTCCTATTTTATATTCTTTATTTGTTAAAAAATATCTAACGGAATCTTTAAAATTATCCATTATTCTTTTTTTATATCCTTCGAAATCATTAATACCAAAATCTTTCTTTAAAATTTTAATGTAATCACTACCATATTGTGAAATCAAATAATCATCTATTTTTGATAAAAAAGAATTATCAAAAGAATTTATTGTATCTAAAATGCTTTTTTTATAAAAAGCAAAGTCTTTTGTTAAAGATTTTAAATTTTTAAATTGATTTATATTAAGTTTATTTATATTTTCATTATTTGTTTTTAATGGTAATATACGAATTTCCTCTCTTGATGGTGATATTTCTTGTATCCACACTCTTTGTGTCTCATTCTCATTTCCAACTCTATTTCTAACAAAGTTAAGATTTATTTTTAATATACCATTAGTAAATCCCAAATCACTTAATAATTTTTCAACATCAATTGCAACTTCTTTCTTACCTAAATTATTTGTAATATTATACATATAATTTTTAATATCAGTCGATTTTATATATGCAACATTATTCCCTGACTTTTGTGGTAATAAATTATTATTAATATCATAAACAGATACTTCCATAACATCATATGGTGTATTTCCAAATTCACTTACTTCTATTTCATTATTTGAAACGATAAATAAATCTTTATCTTCTAAAAATTTTCCTATGTTTTCGGTATTATTATTTATACCTTCAAAATTTGTATATTTTTGAATACTCATATTTTATTTATTTAGAATCCTGGAAAAGAATCAGGGTGTTGTATTTTTAATATCGTTTTAAAACTTTTTGATTTTTTAGAACCATCTTGTCTCACTACTTCGATAGTTATATTACCAACAGAATCGGAACTACGTTCTCTATCACCAAACTTCAATGGTGGCCTACCCGAATATAATGTGGGTTTCAATGATTTTGAACTACCTGCTCCTAAACTAAAACTAGTTTCTGGAAGTTTAAAGAACACACCTTTCGGACCAAATGTGGTTTTTATATTGATTGTAATTGGAAACTTATCATTATTTGTAAACTCTATCGTTTCACCATATCTCCATTTTTTTTGTCTTCTTCGTTCTAATTGATGTGTAGATACTGCGGCAGTTATCCAACCATCTTTATCATTTCCCTTATCGGTAAATTTAACTAAACCAACTTCATTGATAATTTCAGCACCTGATGCAAACGCCAAATTTTGTGCAGATTGTTCAATTGCTTGCTGTTGTTGTAGTGCACCTAATTGAGCTTGTAAACCCTCAATAATTGAATTCAATGAATCAATTTGTTTAATTAATGCTTTAATCTGTGCTTTGAAACCTGTATTTTGCGATTGTAAAGATGCTCTTAAAATACTCTCATCAACTGATTTTTGTAATGATGTTGATATTTGACCAGTAAAGTCGGTAATTGTTCCATTTACCGTATCTAATTGATTTACCAAAGCATCATTTGTTTGTTCAATTGTTAATCTGTTATTTATTTCGGTTTGAACTTGTGCCCTTAAATCGGTTATTGTATTATTTAAAGTATCTACAAGAATTTGTAATCTAGTATTTTGAATTCTCAATTCATTACTTGCAGTTACTTCCGCATCATAGATTGGTTTTGGAATTAAATCTAAATTTGCAGTTGGTATGTTTGGTTTTAATTCTATAACCTCAACATCAATTGCTTTAAGTAATTCCGTTTCATTGTATTTATCTTTTGTCAATCCTTTAAATACCAATGAAGTTGCAGGGTTCACATTATCAACGATAGTTACATTATATTCATTTTTTGATATCGCAGATGAACCCGATACACTTAAAATTTCTTCTAATTGTTTCTTTTTTTGTTCTTCTAACTTTTCTGCTATTGCTTCTAATCCTGTCATATTATACTAAATCAAAAATGTATTTTTCATCAATTATTGTTGATATACCACTTTCAATAACTTTTAATTTTAATTTGTAAGTTCTATTTTTTGGAAAAGAATTCAAATTCATAATAAAATAATTAGAAGTAGAATCACAACTAACTTTTGTATATTCTCCAAATGGTAAAATAATCTCACCAGTTATATAATCTTCCAATTGATAATATATGTTTGAAATGTATTTAGATTGGTCATATTCAAATGTAGTTCCAAAAGATTTTAAAGGATACATATCTCTACCTTTAACTCTTATTTTTACTTTTGTATTTGCTGAATATTCCTTTTTTAGATTTGTAATTACAACTTTATAACCATCTTCAGCTGAGCCGGTTACAGGTGCTAAACTTCCTGTATTAAAATTACCTATACTATCATCCCAAACTATTTCTAATTTAGGTTCATATATTGTATTAGTTTCTTTTGAAAAGAATTTTAATAAACCATAATCTAATGTATTTGATTCATTATTTAAACTATGATGTACTATAAATCCATTATTTGGTAAAGAACCACTTAACCAAAGATTTACAATACGTGTCACATCCATTCTAACATCATCTGGCTCATTACTAAATGATTGAGATGCTTCGGATGCAATATACCAAGTACCACCCTCTGCATTTGCAGAACCTGTTGTTCCGTTTGTAAACACAGCAGTTCCTGCTATTACATTATCTTGCCACTTGTCAATACCATTTTTATATTTCCAACTAATACCATCTGAAGTTACATTATCAAATTTAGTACCGGTTCCCATTGTCCAACTTTGGGAAACTGCGTTTGCATATAGTGTATATTCTAATGGTATTTCTTCAGAATTTGCAGATTTAAGATTAAGATAAGCTTTCCAACCACTACCTGTTTCTAAATTTGAAACATCGAACTTAATAAAAGTTCTTGCAATATCTTTTGTTCCTCCGTAATAAAGTTTACCTACTTCTAATATTTCATCTCTACCTGCGTTTTGTTCAGGTTGTTGTAGATATACACTTGCGTCATATGATGATGTGTAAAATATATGCATTATAATGCCCTCCCTTTAATGTCTTTGTTTGGATATTTAACTTCAAATATTGATGGGTCTAAAGAAGGATAGACAATCTTACCTTTAGTTGCAGCATCTATATTGTATCTATTTGTTGAATAATTTCCATCACCACCACATAAGTTTGTGATTTTAACGGATGGTACACTCATAACTCCTTCTACATTTGCTAATATCAATTCTATTTCTGAAAGATTTATTGGTTTATTAAATGTCCAATTATCTATATTAAAATATGATTGTAATTCAGTTAAACAATTTGCAAGAACTTCTCTTTTGTTGTAGTTTGAATAAACAACCACATCAAAATCAACACCAATGTTTACAACAAAACCATCTATAATATTCACACCATCCGTAAGCATTCTATATTCACCTAAATAAGTTTTTAGATTTTCTTTTACACTTTTATTTAATATAGTCAAATTTTTATTAATGTCATAACCCAAAATATACATGTTGATTGCAAATGGATTGTTTACTTCATTTATTGCAGTTTTCTTTTGAGTAAGATATTTTACTAATTCCTTTTGGATATCTTGTTTAGAACTATTTTTTAATCCATCAACTAAATTAACAAATTCATTAATATTTTGTGGTGATGCTAAAATGGAAGATGGAGAATTATTATCTATTTCACCATCAGGACTAACATATACTTTTGCAACACTACCATATCTTTCTGGCATAGATAATGCTCTCACAATGTAATCCTGTCTAGTTACTGCTCTATTTTGAGAACCAAATGCCGCCAAAGCATTTTGTCTAATTTCTTCAATAGATTCAGCTCCTCTACCACCCACAGCTGCTTCTAAGTTTTCAACTGCAATTGATTGTTTTATAGTATTATATGAATCTAGTAAATCTTCTGGAATAGATGTCAAATCTTCTTCAAACTCTATTATTCTTATTGTTGTTAAATCACCCTGATTTACATTTGATTCAACTCCACCTCCTACTAAATATTTTATAGTTAATGTTGTATCAATTGGTGCAATACCTAATGTATTTGTTTTTAAGAAATTAGATGGGTCTATATCTTGATTTAATCTTTGAATAGAGTTAGCTAAACCCAATCCAACATTTTTTGGATTTGGTAAAAGTATTTCATCATTCCCACCAACTTTTCCATTTCCAAATTGTAAATCGATAGTATTATCGGAATTTACTTTTACTGAAAATCTTCTTGGAACTTTTTGAACTTCTAAAATATAAGGAACATCAGATGAAATATCCGATGAATTATTGTTTGCTAAAGTGTTTGTTTGTTCTACAAATATTGTTTCTTGTGCTAAATATGGAACTTCATAATACTTTTGGTTATCCGAATCGGTTATTGATGTTATTTGTATAATATTAGTATCCGTTAATGTTGTAGTTGGATAATCTATCACATCATTAAAACTTCTATCAACCGAAACTTCAGTCGCAGATATTGCTTGAACTTTTTTTGTAATAAGATATTGTGTAGGAATACCTGCTTCACTTCTTGCAAGTACATCAATTTCTCTACTTCCCGAATTTGCAAAATCAACAACTTCTGTTGTTCTAAAAATTATATTTGAATTTGTTGTAGATACAACTTCCATACCATCTTTAATTCTCAAATAATAAGTTTCATCGGGAGAATATGGTGCGGTACTTTTTGCAAGAACCACTTGGTAAACGGTCAATGTTGTTACTGCAGGTGTTGTTATTTTTGGTTTATATCCCATAGATTGTGCCAAAGCAACAACATTCTTTCTTTCGGTTGCATTTGCCAACATTGATTCTTTCAATTGTGTATCTTGATAAAATGATAACATATCACCAATAACAGCTGCCTGCTCTAAAAATACCATTCCAGGTGATGCATCATTAAAATCAGAATATTGATTCGGAAAATATGTTTTTGTAAAATCAATAAGATTCTGCTTCAAAGCATCAAAATCTTTTCCTAAATAGTTTACATTTTTACTATTTCCCCAACTTTTCTTTACCGATTTAATTGCCATAATATATTATTAATTCTGTATATTCAATACTATTTGTTCTGTTAATGATGGATTTGATGATAAAGAAAATTTTATATCCAATGATATTCTATTTGTATCAATATCAGTATCACTATAATCAAATATAATTTCTTCTATTCTAATATATGGAATCCATGTTTTAACAGCATCCATTATACTATTTTCAATTTTAATATTCAAAGAATTATCATCAATTTGTTCAAATAATAAATTCCAAATATCACAACCAAAATTAGGATTCATTTCTCTTTCCCCTTTTCTGGTCATTATTAGATTTATTAAATTATCTTTCGCTTGGGTCAATGTTGTATAATTAACTGCAAAAATACCACCGGAATTAGATGTTCTATTTATTCCGATTCCAAGCACTTTATAATCGTTTTCTTTTAAATCGGTTACATTAACTTTACCAAGCTCTATTGCCATTATTTAAATCTCTTTACTAATTCTGAATAATCTCTCGTTAATGCTTTTATTGTAGCATCTTGCAAACCATCACCGGTTGATTCGAAGTTTGGTGTATTTTGTGGAATATCATGTACCATTCTATAATCCATAGTTTCCCAATCTTCTTCAACACTTTTTTGTGGTTGTAACATATCCAATACACTACTAACCGCCTGTGCACCCTCTTTTCTTTGTTCTGCTGTAAATGGTTGTGTCATGTTTAAAACTTCATTTAACATTGGATTTTTTGTATATTCCTTTGTTTGTTGAGGTCTTTGTTGTTGGATAGTTTGTGGTTTTTTAATAACCGATTGATGTGCAACTTCTGTCATTTCTATTAAAGAAGATTGCTTTTTTTCTCTGTTCAATGTAACTGCACCGGATTTAATCAACTTAGTTAATTCTTCTTTAACTTGTTGTTTAACTTCGTTTTTTACAACTTCTTTAATTAATCCGACTAATAATTTCGAATCCATAGTAATAATTGTTTTTAATAAATATTTAATTTTAATAATTATCCAACATTTGGTATTGTTGGTGTTTTAATGTTTATATCAACCTTTGGTGGTTTTATTTTAATATCCGGTAGAGATATAGCTAAAGAAGATAATAAATCCACCGGACTTATATTTGGCAGTTGTGGCAATTCTGGAAAAGTTGGTATTTCAATACTACCCAAATCAATCTGAGGAAATTCAATCGTTGAAGGAAAATCAGGTACAGGAGGTCCTGTTTTTACTTGATAGCCTGTATAATTTATACTTGCAGGTGCCGGTGGTGCAGGTGGTGTATATTGTGCTGTCACCATCATATTACCTCCAACACCCATTAAATGTATTTGTGCAAGTTGGAGAAACGGGTCAATCATCACATTTGTTTTAGTGCTAAAAATAAAACTAGGTGGTGTAAAACTAATAAAGGGTGGGTCCGGAATCAAACCTTTTATCTTTTCTTCCGCCAGAGCTCGTATTTCTTCTTCTGTTGGAGTTTTTGCGTCAATTTGTTCTTGCAATTCTTCTTTTGTTGGTATATTCGGAATTTCAATTGGTATATCTATTTCAGGAACCAATCCGTTTGCAGTATCTTTTACAAACTTTTTAATTTCTTCTGGAGTTGGTTTTGGTTTTGGAATAGAATCTAATATTGCAACTACCGCCTGAACATACTGATATATTGGTTGTAATATAATATCTTGAATTGGAGGAATAATTTGTTTTTTAATTTCTTCAATTGCTACTTGTAATAATTTTTCCTTTGCTTCTTCTATTATCTTTTTTCTATCTGGTAATTTTGGGAATTGAAATTTTAATGCTTTTTTAATTTGCTTACCAATTGCAGGTTTTTTCTTTTTTGCTTCTTTTAATTTTTTTATTATCTCAACCGCACCTTTAACTACTGGATGATTTTTTATATCCGGTGCCACTGCTTCTTTATTTATTATTTTTTGAGCAGTTTCATAAACGGGAATAGTAATTGATGGTAAAGGTCCAATTCCAGGTATTGTTATTGTTTGTTTTTTTAACTCATCTTCCAATGCTTTTAATGCTTCTACTTCTGCTTTATGTAATGCCGCAGTAGCTGTTAACGATATCGGGTCCGGTCCTATATTTTGAATTGCTCCTGGTGCTGGTGGTGTTGATGGCCATCCCAATGGTTTTATTAATGGGTTTGGTAAAGGTGCCATCTCTGCTCCCAACCAATACGCATCAAATGCTGCAGGATATATTTCTGCTAATACATTAAAATTACTACCAACACTTTCCGTTCCCTTTTGTAATGCATTTTTAATAGCATCTGCCATACCTTTAACATTACCATTGATAACATTAACTCCATACAATAAATCACCCCCACTTTTTATTGCTTTATCGTATTCATTTGCATAGAATTCAGCAAACTGATCCGGGTCAGCCTTAAATTGACCTGTAACCATCGCGGTCAAAACATTCAATTTAAAAATTGCCCACATATTACTTACTTAAAAATGTTCTACTTGATTGTATTTTACCTAATCTCTTTTTAATAGATGTAAAAATCACTGCATTATGCGGTCCTGCACCGGTAGGTCCAACTCCCGTTGCAAATACCATCTTATTGATTGCATCTAACATTTCTTCCATTAATGCAATCAATTCACCTGCCAATACCGCTCTTTGAACATCTTCTCCCGCTTTACCATTGGTCTTTTTAACTTGGCCTAACCAAATATTACCAACACCATCTGTTGATATAACAACATTTCGTTTTGTTTGTAATACAATATTGTTATCGGAATGTATATGCACGTCACCAGCGGCATCAACGGTATATCTTGCATCCGTAATTACTCCTGTATTACCTTTACCAAATATAATAAATTCCTTTGCTTTTGAAGATAATATGATTCTATCCGAATTTACAAATAATTGGTCACCTGTTAAATTGGTTGAATTTGGGTATCCGGTAAATGCAATTTTTTGTTTTTTAATAACTTCTTTGAAAGGAACTTTTATTTTACCTGATGTAATGTATACCGATGTTCCATCTTTGTTTATATCTTCTTCAATTAATGTTCCTATTGGTTCCGAATCTAATTCAGGGTTTTGTTTATTACGAATAAATATACCAGGTGATGACGTTTTACCATCTTCCGTTAAATGAAATTGACTAAAACGAATTGTATTACCTACTCTACCACTTATAATAGTATCCCCTTCTTTTGGTTTTAGGAATTTTATTTTTTCGTTTATCTTATAAAGTTTACTATCGGATTTTGTTTTTGATGGTTCTGTATTTGGTGTTCCAGATTTTACTTCATTATAATTTTTATTTTTATTTGCAGTATCATTTGTTATAACACTTTTTTCTCTTGCTTTTTCGGAAACACCAATATCTTCTCTGTAATTTGGATATTGTGTATTTGAATATGGCAACCAGTAATAAACATTATCAATTTTAATAATAGTTACGGTTTCTCCTTCAATCGGAAATGTTATATTATTTTTATCAAATGGAAATGCAAGATTATCATCTGTAACAACAAACTTATCTCTCCTAAATTCAATTGCACCCAAAAATCTAATATCTTTTTCAACAAAAGTATCGTTTCCATTGTATTTTGCAACTAATACATTCTTTGAATCAAAGTTTTTATTATCAGGGGCCTCTATATAAACTTTATAAACCGATGCTAAAAAAGATTCTATCATTTATTTTACTTTAGTTTTAATTTCTTCAATTTCTATTTCCAAATCAACCATTTTTTCGTTTGCTTTTTCTTCAACAGCATTGATTGTATCTTCCATATCCTGAAGTAATTGTGCTTTTTCGGTTTCACTCAACCAACCATCTTCACCAATACCCTTTGCTTCGGCAGCTGCCAATCTTTGTGCAATTGTTGCAAGTTTAATTAAATGGTCATCGTTCTTAACCGATACCTCAATAAGGTCTTTAATGATTGGAGCAATAACCGTTGCTTCACCAACATTTTTAATCAATTTACGAAGCGATTCAATCAATTCGGAAATGTTTTTCTTTTTGTTTTGTTGGTTTTCGTATATATCTTTAAACAATGATGATAAGTTTTTACCATCAAATAATTGAAATTCGGCTGACATATTATATTATGTTGTTTCTTACTATATAATTATAAAGTTCCTGACTTATTAGTTTGTATCCCAATGCATTTGGGTGTTTTCCTGGTTCATCTACATCTTCAAAACAATCTCTATTTGTTTTTTCTAAATAATCTCTCATAGTTTCTAAATTAAATTGCCAGTATTTTTTACCATTAATTAAATGTAAATAATTATCCGTTTTATTTAAGTTTTCAATATCAATCATTTTATCAAATGCATCTACCATAAAATATTTTATATTATAATATTCAAATAGTTTTTGTAAAAAAATAATGTAATTTTGATTTACAATATTATAATAATTTTGATTAAATAAATTTTCTAAGAAGAAATTTTTATAATTTTTTAAAAAATAATCATACTTTTCATTATTACTTTTATAGGATTCTATAAATTTATCAGGTCTATCTATTAAATGTTTTACAGACCAACTAACCCATTGTTGTCTTGGTAAGAAAGCGGCATAATCTCTTAAAGATGAACTCCACATTATACCAACCAAATCATTTTCTTTTATTCTGCCCGTTATAACATCATCTATAACGGAATTGAATATAATTGAATTTGGATTACCACTTTTTCCATTATTTATCCACTTACAATCCAGTTTTTCGGAAAGATGTTTTACCCAAGATTGTTTATTTCTATATAAAATTAAATCTTGATTTTTTAATAATTTTTCTACTTGCGAATCACATCCTTCACCCTCTGTCCAACTACAACCATATGCATGAAATATCATTACTTACTAATTAAAAAGTTTCCTAAAACTAAATTATTCATATCACAATTAAAAAATGTCCAAATTGCTTTTTCTGGATCATTTGTCATTGTATGGTCTTTTAAATTAAATGATGTATTCAATAAAATAGGTGTTCCTGTTATCTTTTCAAATTCTTTTAATAAATCGTAATAAAGTGGATTTTGTTCTCTTTTTACCGTCTGTATTCTTGCCGAATTGTCAACATGCGTCACCGATGGTATTGGTGTTTCGGATATAACTTGAACAACCTGATTCATATATGGAACATCTTCTTCTGATTTGAAATATTTTTGATAATCTTCATAGGTCACCGATGGAGCAAATGGTCTAAACATTTCTCTCTTTTTTACAACCTTATTAATTCTATCTCTAATATCTGACAAATGTGGATTACCTAATATAGAACGATTACCTAATGCTCTTGCACCAAATTCAGTTCTATCTTGAAACCACCCAACTATATTACCATCATTAATTAATTTTGCAACCTTTTCTATTAATTCATCATCATACAAATACTCTACTTTAGTTTCCTCTGGAAGTTCTGCAATTAAATTAGCAAAATCCGTTGTATGAAATTCTGGTCCTAAATACGGAGATTGATTATCACCACCTTTTACTTTTGGATGACCTAATGTTTGGTGATAATGCCACAAACATGCACCTATTGCAGAACCTGCATCGGATGGTGCAAATGGAATCCAAACATTTTTAACATTTGTATGTTTTTTGATTTTACCATTAGCAGTTCCGTTATATGCACATCCACCACTCAATACTAAATTCTCACTTGACCAATTTGAATTAATTCTATTGATAATAAAATAAAACGTTCTTTCATACCATTGTTGTAGTGCAGCTGCTAAATCTTTATGATGCTGTTCAATTGGTTCATCTTTGAAACGAGGTGGAAATCCTATAAGTTTGATTAATTTAAAATTAAACATATCCACTTCGGATGTTTGATATGTGAAATATTTCTGATTTATGTTTATTAAATCTCCCAATCGTTCGTATTTTTCTATTTTATCAAAAACAAATTCATATTTTGAACCATCACCATATGGTGCCAATCCCATTACTTTATATTCACCTTCGTTTGGTTTAAATCCTAAGTATGCTGTAAATGCTGAATAAACCAATCCTAATGAGTTTGGAAATTGTAAGGATTCGATGGTTTGGAACTTATTATTTTTTATATAACATGCCAACATCGTTTCACTCTCACCCACACCATCAACCGATAATCCCATAGCATCATTAAATGGTGATGTATAATATGAAAATGCTAAATGTGATAAATGATGTTTAGTATATGTTATATTTCCATCATAACCAATAGATTTTAATATTTTTTTCAAATTACCTTCGGTTTGATGCCATCTTTTATTAAATTCTCTCCATTTTCTCGTATGTCTTAAACCACCAAATTGTCCAATAGTTTTTCTAACTCTTTCATATTTTAATTTTGGTTCTTCATACCAACAAACCATATCGACCTCATCAATTGTTATTTTTGTATATTCTAAACACCATTGAATTGCCTTAAACGGAAAAGAACTATCGTGTTTAATTCCCGATAGTTTCTCTTCTTCTATTGCACATATTACTTTACCATCTATAACGATTGATGCTGCTGAATCGTGGTAAAATCCTGATAAACCTAATTGTATCATACTTAAATTTTTATATCACCATTTTTATCAAACTCATTATATAATTCCATTTGTCTTTCTTTCATTTTGTTGACAACTTTAGTAATATAATGTGTGGGGTGGCCTGTCATTTCTCTAATAAGTAGGTAAAGTGATTTTTTATTGAAATTTTCTATGTATTCTGCTCTTCTAAATAATTCCAAAACCGAGTCTGCAATTTGTAAATCTCTTTTCTTTGGAAAATAGTTTTCTAAATGCTTATCCCAATATTCCAACATTCTGATATTAAAAGTTCTATGTTCGGCATTTCTAACTTCCTCTTTAAAATTATTTTCAGTATCCCAACTTTCCGGCATAGCGGACATTACCTCAGTATCTTTGTATCTTTTATAATTTGCATTGTTATTTAAGATAAGATAGTTTCTTGCAACAATTGTAAAATAAGAAAAAGCTTTACCTTTACCATTTTTGTACATATGAATTTTTTCAATCATAAATGCAACAACCTCTGCCATTACATCTTGTGGGTCATCATCAAAATAAGTAAATTTCCATTTATTATAAACTATTTCTGCTAGTTTTTTAAAAGCAGAATCAATTCTTTCTCTATAAAGTTTATCTTTAATACGTTGGTCATCGGTTAGATTATATTCAATGATAGCATCTTCCGTATCTTTTGTAAAGTATTGTCTATTGGGACCTCTTTTTCTAGGCATATTACTATTTTTGTTTAAATCTTTCGATTGTTTCTTTTATTTGATAAAAAATAGAACCAACTTCATCATCTTTTTCAAACATTTGACGATTATCAATTTCTCTTAAAGCTTCTAATAATGCTTCATTTCTATTTAATTCATCCTCTATAAAATCTTCATATGATTCTAATTTTTGCAGAAGATTGTAAACGGCATATGATAATGCGATAGTTGATATTGTTAGTATTGTAATTATTATAATTTCCATAAATTAAACGATTTCGTATCCTTGTAAAAAGTATTTGTTAGCATGTTTTCCTTTAACTTCTATTAGTTCACCTGTTTTTGATTTCATAACTATTTTTTCATTTCTTCCAAATTCGACTTTTTTAACAAAAGTAGTTGAATAAATTCTATCTTTAATAGTAATACCATCCAAATGGTCAATTTCATGTTGAACTACAACGGTTTTCATAGTATCCGAACTAACACCACCAACTTCTTTATCTTCTTCTGGATTAATTTGAAAAGTCAATTCACCCAAATTATCAGTTTGAATTTTAACCATATTTGCTCTAATAGTTCTTATTGGTTTTTGTATTGTTTTTGGTATTGATAAACAACCTTCATAAAAAACAAATCCATCTTTAGACCTTTCAATTATTTGTGGATTTACCAAAAATAATTCTTCATTACCAAATTTAATTAAACAAGCTCTTTTTTTAATACCCAATTGAGTAGTTGAAATTCCCAATCCACCATATTTTGCTAAAGCATCTATAAGTGTTTGTTTTAGTTCATCTGCTTCGGATTGTGTTATTTCCGTTTTAATACATGGTGTTTTTAGATATTCTCTAAATTCTTTAGTTTCAAATCCTCTACTGTCTTTGTCAATAATTAATTTCATATTTTATTTTTTTAATCCGTATTTTATCCATTTATACCAAAATCTTTCATGTAGAAAGTAAATTAATGGTTTTATTATCAATTCACCCAATCCAACCATTCCTGCCCATTTTAAAGGTAATCCTGCGGTAATTGTAAGAATGATTGTAGTTATGGTTCCTATAAATCTATAACTAATACTTTTTGCTATATGTCTTTTAATCAACGGCATATTCTATAATATCCCCATCGGTATCCATATATCCTTTTCTAATTTTAGTTCCACTAATTAATTCAACATCTGCAGGCGGGTGGTGATGAATTACATCGTATCCCACACCTCTTCCATAATTTACAGATTCAATATCAGGGATGATACTGATTAAAATTCTATCAAGATTTTGTTCTATAAATGGAACTATTGTTAAATCCATCATAACTTTATATGCGGATTTAGGATTTTCTTCACTAATTTCTACATCTCTAATTGCAATCCAAACAT